>ENA-OQVM01001305-OQVM01001305.1-marine-metagenome-genome-assembly--contig:-NODE-1305-length-33320-cov-6.216166_pt1 | contig 33320 bp, 31 predicted proteins | sample MGYA00237776_ERZ505498 | MGnify/ENA primary metagenome ERZ505498 (study PRJEB26159, sample SAMN06265151) | marine metagenome | isolation source: Helgoland LTER site | place: Germany:Helgoland, sampling...
TGAATCAGCAAGTCTCAAAGTCGGCATAATGAACGGTACTGAGGCCCTGCAGTCCATTGAAATGGTGACAAACGATTTAGCACAAATGAATGATATTGTTGTTAGGTTAGAGGAAATCCATGCACTGGGTGCAAACGGCTACAATACTGCAGCGGATGTTTCAGCTTTGAATGCTGAGGCTGATAATCTACTAGCCGAAATGCAAAGAATTGCTGGTGATGCCAAGTGGAAGGGCAACGATATAATTAAATCAAGTTCAACTGATACGACCACTAATACTATGAGTTTTGGACGTAATGCGGTGGCGATAGATATTGTGTTAGATCCTTTTGAGATACCTGAAGTTGCTTTAGGCTTTAACACACTTGGTGACGACATATTTGGAAGTATCGATGTATCAACTGGCACTGACGCAGTTGGATCAGGATATGCAGTAGACTCGAACAATGTAATTATTGCTCCTGCTCGACAAATTGCGGCGCGAACATTGATTGATGCAAGTGGCAACATAGACACTAAGCTTCATGATAAAACAGCTCAATCTAAGTTGGATATCGATGGCGCAGTTTACTTTGAACATCTAACCGCTGCAGCGCAAGCTGGCCTTACTACTCAGGTAGCTAAAGATGACGATGCTATCACAGTGACCAAAGCCGCCGCCATAACTGCAGACGTTGATTTGTATGCCACTGCAGCTGCCAATGCTGTTGTTCCACCCAACAACCTTTTGGTGCTCACCAACACTTTGAGCAACTCAACCAATGTAGAACCTGGCGATCAATTCGGTAGAAAGGTTGTAATTGCAACCGACACTGCACAAAACTCTGCTGGTTCATTAGGATTCTATACCGTTAAAGGTACAGATATGAATGACAAAGTGCTGGTTGAGACTATTGCAGGTGGAGGTACTGGCGCAGGCAACGCAGTGACAACCAATAATTTCTTTAAAACTGTTGAAAGTATACAGCTGGTTGGTGGAGTAACTGCGGCTATAAATGCGGGTAATGGCGCCGAAATCTCTGTGGTTCTCGATGGTGCCCTGGCTAGTGGTGGAAGTGCCGTAATGGGTGCCGGTAGAAATGTGACACTAACCTCTTTAGACGACGATTCTGGTGTAACATTTACCATCACGGGTACAGACAAGGATGACAAGATAGTTACAGAAACCATAGCCGGAGGTGCTGGCGACGGTACAGATGCTGTTACTGTTATTTCTACAAACTTTTTTAAGACAGTTACAAGCATCACAGGTGATGGACCTACCGCGGACAACCTCTCTGTAGGCGTTGGCACTACCGTGGCATCTGGGCCAAGAGCCCTAGCAGGCTCTGATATAGGTTCAGGATCTGCGGAAGCGGCCATTGCTCTTGGGGATCTTAAGACAGTCGTTGATAATCTCAATATTAATGCGGGGACACTTTATAATAAAGTTTCCAATGTTATGTCTCACATGGGCGCATTGAATGCAGGTTATCAGTTGGACGTATCATCGAAATTGGATGTAGATTTCGCAGGTGAAACTGCTGAGTTGGCCAAAGGTCAGATTTTGGCACAAGCGGGCACAGCGATGCTTGCTCAGGCGAATGCGCAGCAACAAGGTATGCTGGCACTGCTACAGTCTTAAGAGACTAGTTATAATACTAAATACAGCCGGCTATATTTTTATAGCCGGCTGTATTCTAGTTAATGGTTTTAACTTGCTTTACCCCAAATAATGAATAGTTTGCGTTAGGAGGTAGAAGTTGTGGCTGAAGATGAAAAAGACGGTGTCTTAGAGGGTGAAGATCAGCAAGTTGTTGTTGATTCAGAAGCTCGTTCTGAAGCCGAACAGAACAAATTTGAAGCTGATTTTGCGCTCAAGATGGTTGATACTTTGGTGGGTTTTAATGCTCAACAGATTTCCAGTTATGAAATTCCCACTAGATTTTTTACCGCAGATGAACTGTCTTGCTTTGGTCTCTTTGCAAAGTCGGTTCCTACTAATCCGATACCTGCTATTTACCCCGAAAATGGGTTTCTCTTGTTTAAGGGAGTTCCGGTTCCGATATCTACAAATCTCACCCAATTAAGTCTAGACGAAATCATAAATGTACTTCAGACGTCTAATTCTACAGATCTTAATAATCTTAATTTGGCTGAATTTCCGCCGGATATGATTAATGCCTACCAAATCGCAACGCAAATTTATAACGACCGGGTGGATAAAGTTAGGGCCTCTTATCTAGCGAATGTTAAAAATGCGAAAACCCAAGTTATGGAAGTATCTGCAGCAGTTGTCTGTGGCTTTGTAATTATCTTAACCCTCGCGAGTATCTTGTAAGGTTCAAATTAACACTAAAAAATAATTTTAATTGTCAACTTTAACCAATAAAACCGGTAAGGATTGGTAAGGAAAAAATCTAGAATATGAGTGGCCTGTCATGAAATTTACTGACCAAAACATTTTGGAGTTCAGTGCGTTTTTATCACCAGTCCAATATGCTTCTGGAGAAATGTTTGGAAAATCTTTTGGATTTATCTTAGCTGGAGAACAGTTTTCGCATACCAGACTCTCAAGTTCCGTTCGCGTCGGTAGACGCCAGACACCTCCAAGCTGACGCTTTGCCTCTTTGATCGCAAAGGTTACCTGACTGTGATCTAATTTAATTATTTGACCTGTACACGTTTGAAGTGTGGGGTCCCAAGCTTGCCCAACCGAGCAACGAAGCCAGGTTGTACCATTTTTTAAATCTTTGATTGTATTTTTTTGTGCAATAAACTGCGCAGAAGCGCTACTGGTTAAATAAATTACAAAAAAAATGGCACTAATTAAATTACCGTACATCGTTGTAGTTCCTTTGTTGTACCAATAAATCTATGTCATCTTTCGATTTTTTTCATAAGTGATATAAACAATGGTACAAAACTTGTATATATCGACCTGAAAAAAGGAGTATCTGAAATGGACATAGCAGCATTACTTGGCTTTATCGGTGCTGTCGGTATGATTGTAGCTGCGATGATCGCGGGTGGTGGCGTAGCGCCATTTGTAGACAATCAATCCATTTTGATTGTTTTTGGGGGAAGTTTTTTTGCGGTTATGTATTCAGCACCTATGCCAACATTCCTCGCAAGTTTTAAGGCTATGGGAAAATGTTTCAAGCCAGGATTACCTAAGCTTGATGAGACAGTCGAGCGCATGGTTGAGCTTGCTGGAATGGCGCGTAAGGATGGTATGATGGCTCTTGAGGGTCAGCCAGTGCCGGATAAATTCTTTGAAAAAGGAATGCAAATGCTGGTTGATGGCGCTGATGAGCAGAAACTCATAAAACAAATGAATTCTGAGATTGCATCGATGAAAGTGCGTCACGCTGGAACGACTGGTTGCGTAAATAGCTGGGTTGATCTAGCTCCAGCGATGGGGATGATTGGTACCCTAATCGGTCTAGTTTTAATGCTAGGGAATATGGGTGACCCAAAGTCTATTGGCCCAGCGATGGCTGTTGCCCTTTTGACAACCTTGTATGGTGCTTTTGTTGCCAACGTCATGTTTATGCCAATGGTGAAAAAGTTAGAAGGCTATACAGAATTTGAGGTCAATTACAGGCAATGTGTTTTGGAAGGACTGCGCGGTATAGCTCGCAGTGATAGTCCAAGAAACATTCAAGACCAGATGGCCGCTACTCTGCCGCCAAAGTTGCAAGCTAAATTTGAAATTGCAGCGTAGGGAAGGCGAAGTAAAATATTATGGCTGAAGAAGCTCTCAACGACGACGAACAGGACGAACCTGAGTGTCCTAAATGCCCACCAGTCGGAGCGCCAGCATGGATGGCAACCTTTGCTGACATGGCAACGCTTTTGATGGCTTTCTTTGTTTTAATTCTGTCATTTGCTGAATTCAACGTTCCTAAATTTAAACAAATTTCAGGCTCACTTCGCGAGGCGTTTGGTGTACAAAAGGTTGTTCCTGTAGTTGAGCAGCCGAAGGGAACTACAGTCATTTCGTTGAACTTCAGCCCCAATCCTACTCCGTCCGTAACTGAAACACTTCGCCAGCAGACGACTGAATTGCAAAAGCCTGAGCTTGAGTTGCAAACAAAACTAGAAGATTCTCCGGAAGGGGGAGAATTAGATAAGAAAAAAGATTCAGATTTTGATGGTGCTGGTGGTGAAAGTGATGCGTCTCTGGATGCGACTGAGTTGGCCAAACAACTACAAAAAGCGATTGATAGTGGTGAGGTTAAAATTGAGACCCTTGGTGAAAATGTCGTTATTAACTTCCCCAAAGAGAAGCTAAACGAAGAAGAAATTAAAAGTATGATTCAAGAAACAATGGCTGCATTAAATGAAGCGCGGCAGGCGACTGGTTCGTCGGATAGTGAAGTGCTCTTTGGAGGTTTGGAAGCTGAGCTGCAGGAGTTAGCTGCTTCCCTTGAAAAAAGTTTTCCTGAGGACGGCACAGATTCGGGCGGATCTTCGCAAAAAACAGCGGAAAAACTTCAAAATGCATCTCAAGCCACCGAAGAGTTGACGGTTGCGTTACAAGAACAAATTGACCAAGGCCTTATTGAAATTGAGCAACGCGAGGGAAGCGTCTTTATTTCTGTTGGTGCTGGGGGCGCATTCCCATCTGGTACAGCTGATCTAACAGACGATGCTCAAGAAATTTTGGATAGGATCGCTCTGACTGCCATGAGCCCTGACAGCAAAATAACAGTCACGGGCCACACTGACGATGTTCCAATTTCCAATGGTAAGTTTCGTGATAACTGGGATCTAGCTGCTGGACGGGCTGCGAGCGTTGTCCAGGCAATAGAAGAAACTGGATTAGTCTCTGGGGGCCGAATGTCTGCAGTGAGCAAAGGTGAAACTGACCCTCTGGCAGATAATGTCACTTCTGAGGGCCGTGAAGAAAACCGTAGAATTGAAATTGAAATTTCCTATTAATCTAAGCTTTTAGTTTAAATGGTCGTTTAAATACCAGAGGTGTTTTATGAGTGATACGATCAGTAACGACTATGTAAGTATGATCAATAAGACGGGTTCGGGATATAACATCCCGGTAATCGTTGATGCTATTGTTGATGCTGAGATTTCCGCCGTGAAAGAAATAGTAACGGCTAAAAAAGACAAAGTTGACGCGGCGATTTCTGGAATGGCGGTCTTGAAGTCTAGCATGCAAGTCAGTCAAGTAAATGTAACAACGATAATGAGCCAAAGCCATTTAAGCTTAGGCGTTACGCCTAACAGTGATTATGTCTCTGCATCGATTAGTGATCATTCTGCCCTCATAGAATCTTCAAATATTTTGAGTGATGTCACAATTGCCAAGCCATTTATATTCGAAATGCCTGGTTTTTCCTCTGCCACTTACGCGGTACAGAATGCTCGTTCGTTGAGCGTAAAATTTGGGGAGTACAGCAGTCCATCAAACCCAACATTTGATGGATTTACGCAAAACGGCAATACCACTACAATCAGCGTGTCGGTAGGTGATACCTTGACAGAAATTGCAGCTCAGCTTGATGCGATAGTTGGTGTATCTGCAAAAGTAGTTCAAAAGTCTGCTTCTGGATCTGCATTTTCACTTTTAATCACGAGTGAAACAGGAGCCCAAAATGCAATTAGTATAGATGACAGTGATGGGAGCAGCTCAGAGGCGAATATGTTCAAGACAGCTTCGGGTGGCTCTTATCCAAATTCTTTTATTCAAAGTGCAACCGATGCAGCTTTTAAGTTCAATGGGGTAGATATTTCACGTGAGACAAATACCGTAACAGACCTGGTTGCGGGCCTTCATATTGATTTACTGTCCAATGTTTCAGGTGATCAAATTATCCGAACATCTCTTTCTCAGAGTAATATTCAAAAAAATGTTGAAAGCTTAATTGAGGAGTTAAATGCTTATAAAGCTGATTTAAACGCACTTGGCTATGTTGATGAAGCTGGTGATGAAAACGGTCAATTAGCCAATAACCCTTACCTTCGGAGTACTAAGCAGCAACTGATGAATTTGATGACTTCACCCATTACCGGCTTTGGAGATGAAGATATCTACTTTGTTGAGTTTGGTATTAAGACGGCAGTTGATGGTTCATATGTATTTGATCAAACAACCTTTGATCGAACGTTTTTGAATGCACCGGAAAAATTTGATGCGCTTACTCAAGACAAGGCTTACGCAAGTGACCCAAGTGTCTTTGTATATGCAGCCACAGACTCGGATGTACCATCCGGTAAGCACACCTTTACAGATTCTGATGATAAATTAAACGCAGGGACTACTGGTGAAAAAAGCATGAGTTTTACGGGCTCTGGACCATATGCTTTCTCTACACCGGACTACCCTGGATTTGTGTTTGAAACTACAAGCTCTACTCCTGGGGATTTAAGTATCTATGTCGGTCGGAGTGCCAAAACAAAGTTGTTTGATTTCTTTTCTGACGCGCTTGCATCTACAGGAAATCATGAGACAACTGTTACGGGATATGAAGACCGAAGCTCTAACCTTGAGAGCAAACTCACAAAAATTGATCAGAGAGAAGCACTGCTTCAAGCAATGTACACCAAAAGGTTCTCAGAAATGGAAAAAGCTGTTAATGCATCCACCTCTTCGGAAGAATACATAACCCAACTCGTAGACGGCTGGAACAAGTCTTAAACATTCTAAAGGCCGTATTTCTTGATTTTTTCAATTAACGTAGTGCGTTGAAGATGCAGGTCTTTCGCTGCTTCGCTTGTATTACTAGAATTCCGCTCAAGCGCCTTTTCAATCAACACAATTTCTATATCTCTAAGTAGCTTTCTTATATCGATACTGTTGGAGCTATCAAACAGCCGAGAGAAATCTTCTGGTAATGGTGGTGCCTGGACGGTGTTGTCTTGCCCGCGGTCTACGCCACCCAGCTCATCAAGTGCGTTCCAAACACTTGTTGTCTCATCTACACCGTTGAAAAACGAATTTTGATCGAAGCCAAGAAGCGTTTGAGTGACTTGTTCGTTATTGATTTTTTGACCGGGGAAAAAAATTTTTGCACGTTCTAATATATTTTTCAGTTCCCGTATGTTTCCTGGCCAGTCATACGATTTTAGAGCGTCTATACCACTTTCTTCAAACGCGATTGCAGCTCCACCTGAATTGTTGGATAGCGGTTTCTTTATGAGATGGGCTACTATTTCTGGTATGTCATCTAGTCGCTCTTTTAAAGTTGGTACCTGAATTGGAAATACATTCAATCGAAACAGTAAGTCCTCTCGGAACTTATTTTGAGAAACTAATTCATTAAGGTCTTTGTGAGTGGCGCAAACAATTCGTACGTCTAGTTTTATGTCTGTTCGCCCACCAACGCGTGTTACATTTGAGTTTTCAAGAACTCGGAGCAATTTGGACTGTAAGTCGAGGTTCATATCTCCAATTTCATCAAGAAAAAGAGTACCTTTATTCGCTTGTTCAAACTTCCCCTGAGTTGTTTTCAAGGCACCTGTGAAAGCGCCTTTTTCATATCCAAAAAGCTCAGCTTCCATTAGGTCACGGGGAATGGCCGCGCAATTGACTGCGACAAACTTACCTTTTCGTCGGCTAGCATCATGTAGGCTTTCCGCTACTAATTCTTTACCAACCCCGGTCTGTCCTTGAATTATGACTGCTGAGTTGGATGGAGCCACCATCGAAATTAGTTTCTTTAGGCGAGTGGCCGCTTCAGAAGTCCCAACTAATTTTGATAAAATAACAGTCATTACTGATCACCGCTGCTTAAACTATTATTATCGACTGCCGTACCACAAAACTAAAAGTGTTTGCACAGATTCAGTGATACAAAATGGATTTGCAGCTCCTACAAAGTACTTTATTCGTCAATATTACTAGGATACCATGGTAATACAACGTACTTTTCGTGAGACCGTAATAATCTGTAAGGGAAATGGTAAGTGAAACGTTTTTTAGCGTCATTGGCGATTTCGAAAATGATGCCAACGGTGTTTTTCAAAAAGAAAAAAAAACTCTTACCTGAACAGGACCTAACAAGGTTCGATGATCAAGATATAATTTTAGAAAGTGAAGCACAAATTCAAGAATTTTTACCTGATATATTAGGGCAAGCTCTTGCGCGCACTTGGGTAGATAAAAGGTTTTTAGAGGCGTTTTACGATCAACCAAAAGAAATTTTGGAGAGGGCGGGAGTTTTCCTCCCTCGGTCTATTTCAGTAGAGTTTATCAAGCAAGATAAAGAAAGACCCAAGGTGATTGTGTATCAAAATAATGGACAAAAAAATATACGAGTTTTAGAGCTAAAGCTAGTTATGGTGGCTGCAACATGATGCGTATATTTTTTAGTTTCATTTGTGCTGTGATTATATCTGTAAATATTACTAATGCTCAAACCAGTTCTGTTGAGACAGATCCTGATGTTTTCGTAGAAGCAATTAATGCTGTTGAAAATAAAGATTTTCAGAAGGCCGTAGAATTGTTTACCGTGCTTGCAGACCAAGGAGAACCAACCTCACAGCACAACTTAGCGATCTTATATTTCAAAGGCCTTGGAAGTCCCCTCAACTACAAAAGAGCTCTGTATTGGGCATGGCGAGCAACTCTAGGTGGTAGTGAGCGCGCAATTGTGTTGGTTGATGATATCCGCGACCTAGTGACGGACGAGCTGATTGAAATAGTAGCTGAAGAAATTGTGGTAGAGTTGGACGTTAAGGCTATGGCTGGAGATCGCAATGCTCCAGAAAGATTAGGTAAGACATATTACAACCTTTTCATTGAACCTAATTTGCAGATGGCATACATCTGGCTCCTGATTTCACAAGCGTTTGGTAATGAAGCTGTCAACTCAATGATATTAGAAATTGAGGGCTTGGTAGAAGTTACTGATAGGATTAACTATCAAGAAGAGGCTTTGCAAAAATTCTCTAAAATATTGAAATAATTATGCTTTAGGTGAAACATTAGATAGAAATTTTAATTTTTCTTGATTTAAAGTTACATGCTCATCGATAGCATTTAACTGCGTTGTGACTTGCTCTAGAATTTCTTTTATTTTCTCAGGATCCTCTGGACTTTCGGGATCATCGCTGTACTCGAGCGCATATTCATCGATAAGCTCATAGAACCTTGATAGAGTTTCGGTCAAAAACACACCATCAGTCCTCGACGCGATGTCGGGACTTGTCAGTAACTCTTTCACTTGTTCCAGGGCATCCAAGAAGGCGTGCCTGTCGATGTCCATGCTTTTAGCCTTCAGCTTCCCGAAAGCTTTCAAACATTTTTTCAGTTACAATATCAAGATCTATGGGGTAGCGGCCCTGCTCCACTTTAGTCTTAATCTCGTTGACCAGTGTTTGATTTACTGGGGGTCCGTCAGCAAGTTTAGCTACCTGGCTTTTTATAGTTAGATCTTTACTATCCAACTTATTTACAATTTCCTTAGGTGCTAAATCTGACACTTGCTTATCAACAGTTACATCTGCTTTGGCATTATCGTTCACCTGAACATTGGTGTTAACGAAACTATTTCCTACTGAATTAATCATATCAAGTACTCCTCTCGAGTCTCTTAACGACTAGCTTCTAATTAATGTTAGTGATTGGGGACACTTTTTTTTCTGCCGTCACTATAGCCTTAAACTTTCTGTTGGAAGACAAGTTCTTAACTAAGACCATATCGCCAATTTTCCCCTCAGATAAAGCCTCTCCATACGCTACAATGCTTAAGCCTGCAGATCCAGATATTATTAATATGGTATCGTTTTTATTTACTGCGTTGTTTGCTAAAACGTGATGCGCTTTGATCACAACATTTCCTGACATGTTTCTTTTAGCTTTACGTCCTACGACATTTTCAATTTTGAGGTAGGCACCATGAGATGATCGAGAATTCGCCCATTTCAAAACCAAGTCCTTGGGCTGAATAACCTTTCCCTTTGGGATATTTCGATTGGTATAAACTATCTTTATCGAGACTGGCTCATCGACGTCTTTGGATCCGGCACTGCCGGTTGTGAACTCTTGTGTTCTTAACGAAACTGACCAGCGCTCGGGGTTGCCGCATGACGCTTTAATTGTATTCCAGTCGTTTGGGTTTTTGGGTGCTATAAAAATTTTCTCTGCGCATGGAAAATATGCCCGTTTATCCGATACTAAAACTTTATGCAGAATGCCTTTCTCAGTTAAATATTTCTCGGCTAATATTTTAAGGTCTGCACCATAAATCAATTTATTGTTTGCTGAGACTGTTTGAGAAAAAATCAAAACAAACAAGACAGTCATCATCTTCAAAATATATCTCATTAGAAGCGCTCCAATAATTGAATATCTAATCCATCAAAAATTTCTGCTTTAGTATCGTTAGATAACGCGTGAAGGGTGGTGTAGTTATCATTCATCTGTTTCACAGAGAAGTAGAATTGTTTTGTGCCGATTACAGCTGAGCTAAAGATATCAGTCTCCAATAATCCGTCTTGAAAACCAAAATCAATCTTCAGAGTTTGGCCCTGATATATTATTTTACTCGCAAAATTTTTACACTCTAATTCCCTGAGAGTGTTTATTACTGATTGTTGCATAACGTCATAGATATTTTGTTGGATATTTTCTAAGTTTTGCCTTCCCGTATTGGGTCCATTGATTAGAACCCCACTTTTGGAAAGGGTAATATTATTTTCTAGTGTTGTTGATCTAATTATTTGCGACCGCCGAGCAAGTTCAGTCGTTGCTTCAATTGTGAGGGTCTTTGAGCGTTGTAGTAAACTGTTTTCATTTTTTAGATCTAATTTGAGCTCGGCTGTTATCTCGTATTTGGGAGCATACGCGGCAGCGTTGTCACCAGTGTCGTAAAGTGAGTAACCAGTATCCTGTAGCGTTTGACGTGGTATTTTCTTTCTAATGTTAAACCTATCGTCAGATGCAATTGTAGATGCAATCTGCTGGTAAATTGATTGCGCATCAATTTGCACCCAAAAGGGCATCGACCTTTTGAGTGTGATGCCTTTCCAATTTAGCGCAATATCTAAATCTTTGGGTTGGCGACAACTGAATGCAACGTTATTTTTATTTGAAGGCAAAATCAGGACTTCCAGACTTACGGAAAATTTATCTCCATGGTCTTGTGTTGACAGGATCCTATAGCCTCCAATCTTTATGCTAGACTGCGACGAAATTTGATCAAATAACACTTTACCATTTTCTATTAAAGAAAAACTACCAAGAGATTGTGGGCTCGAGTGGACAACAGTCTGCAGAGCGTTTGCAATAGCACGTGTTTGATAAAGATCATTAGATAGAGTTGTAGTCTTAAGTACAGTTCCTTTTGCTTCTACAATCAGCCCTTCAGCTACGGCAGCATTAGACAATGTTACCAGAATTAGATAAATGAGAAAATAAATTTTATGCATGAGGATAATTACTTACTTCTAAAGTAGGCCTTGTTTGTAAAGCTTTATCAATCGATTTAAGTGTGTCTGGCTGACAGAAAGCTCCACGAGGTATGTGTCGGATCCTGTTGGTTCAATTTTAACTGTTTCTGCTCCCATTATTGTACCGCGTACGGCTGAGCTTAAAACATCGGATGTTAACATCGCCTCTGCTACAGTAGTTTGTCCATCCAGTTGAACACCATGAATTTGCTCTGCAAGAACTCGGTAGGCGTCCAATTTAGCTGCTCGAATGGCCATCAATCGTCGTTGGTTCAAATTTTTTGAAGGTTGTATCGCGATAGACGAAAAGCCCACTGCTTTAATCGATGGCACATAATAGTCGGGCGCACTTGCGAGTAGACGTTCTGCAACGATCGATTGCGTATTTTGCAGTGCGGCCTGTTTTGATGGTAATGTTGGCCTGGGGTGGTCAGACTGGTCTATGGTCTGGAAGTTATTGATGCCGGACGTCTCACAGGCTGACACTAGCACACTGACGAACATAAGAAATATCGGCATAGATTTAATAGTTAAACGCATGGTGTTTGCCTTTCGACTCCAAAGATGCCTGTGATGAGCAATTATTGTGCCAAAAGGAAAGCCCTTACATGAACCCTTAATTAACTATGTGATCAGGTATACTAACCGTTGCGTTGGTTAAGGCATGGCACGTTTTATGCAATACTATGTTTAAGGCGATTTTTTATTGGGATAATAAATAATAAATCGTTTTAAAACAAAGGAAAAACGTGTCAATTAATTGACGCAGCAAAAGGTTTATATTGATGGAACAGAGCCAGGCGATAGGTTTTTCATTGGGCGGCATAAAAAAAATGTCAGGCTCACTGCTGCCTGTTGGTATCCTGGCTTTGGTTGGCATGCTGGTCTTGCCGCTACCTATTTTTTTACTGGATGTGTTTTTTGTCTTTAACATTACGATTTCGTTATTGATATTGATGGTGGCACTTCACACACATCGCCCGTTGGATTTTTCTTCGTTTCCAAACTTGTTACTTTTAGCAACGGTTTTAAGGTTGGGTTTAAATGTAGCTTCCACTAGAATTGTATTATCTGAAGGACACAATGGTGCAGATGCTGCTGGTAAGGTCATTCAAGCGTTTGGAGAGTTTATCGTAGCTGGCAACTATGCCGTTGGTCTTTTTGTCTTTGCAATTTTAGTAATTATTAACCTCGTAGTCATCACAAAAGGTGCTGGACGAGTTTCTGAGGTTTCTGCCAGGTTTACCTTGGATGCGATGCCTGGAAAGCAAATGGCTATCGATGCTGACCTGAATGCGGGTATTTTGACGCCTGAGGAGGCTACTGAGCGTAGATCAGATGTTTCAAAAGAAGCCGATTTCTATGGTTCGATGGATGGTGCGTCAAAGTTTGTGAAGGGCGATGCGATTGCTGGCATTTTAATTCTGGCCATCAACGTTTTGGGTGGCTTGATTATTGGTATTGCTCAACATAATTTGAGTGTTGCGCAAGCTGCAGAGAATTATATTTTACTTTCTATAGGTGATGGCCTGGTAGCCCAAATTCCTTCGCTTTTGCTTTCAATTGCTACTGCGATTATTGTTACGCGTGTGTCATCGTCAGAAAATATGTCTGATCATATAAGGCGCCAGGTCGATCTTTCCGCTGCTTGGTTGCCTACATCGCTTGTTATGCTTGCCTTAGGTTTGGTGCCGGGTATGCCTAACTTACTTTTCATTGGGTTTTCATTAATTACTGGTGTTCTTGCTTGGAACTCTAGAAGAAGAGAGGCGTTGGATACATCTAGCGAAGCACTTAGCCCAGAAACAGAAGATGTGGTTGAGGAGTTCGAGTTTGGACTGGTGGATGTTAAAGATGCATCGAAGGTTTCTGTTAACATTGGTTATGCCCTTGTCGCCTTAGTTGATGAAGGTAAAGCTGACAATTTAGTCCCAAAAATAACTCGATTGAGGAAAGAAATTTCCAAAGCTTTGGGCTTTATAGTGCCAGGGGTAAGAATTCGTGATGATTTGAATCTTGAAGCGTCTCAGTATCAAATAAAAATTGGTCAGAAAATTGTGGCAGATGATACGATTTATGCTGATAAAAAATTGGCGATACCTGGTGATAACACAAAATTAGAAATATCTGGTTTGAAAGTTAACGAACCAGCATTTGGCGTAGAAGCCTACTGGATAGATAAAAATTTACATGCTGATGCTGAGGCAAAGGGGTATGTGATAGTCGAACCAGACGATGTTTTGATAACTCATCTAAGCCAAATAATTAATAGTTATGCGTCTGATCTATTGGGCCAGGAAGAGGTCCAGGAGTTGCTAGATAATTTAAAAATTTCTTTTCCTAACCTTGTAGAAACAGTCGTCCCAAAAGTTATGCCACTTAACCAACTGACCTCAGTGATGAAATGCATACTGGAGGAAGGTGTTCCAATATCAGATCTGCGAATAATTCTTGAGAGTTTAGGCTCAATGAATATCCAAAAAATGGATATCGATGACATAGCAGAAAGGATACGTCCAAAGTTGGTACCTTTACTCATTCAAAAATTAGTAAAGTTTAAAGAGACCGTTCCTTTGATTACATTTGCGCCTGACTTGGAGCAAATGATACTAACGACTGTAAGGCAAAACCCTGAAGAAAAAATGCTTCTTTTAGAGGGAAGTCTTGCAAAAAAAATACTCTCTAACCTTAATGAAGCTTCAGAAGATTTTAACAAAGAAGGAAAGCCAGTATTTCTCATTGTAGCACCACAAATCCGAAAACATGTTGCAAAATTTGTGAGATCGCAGCTGCCATCTATAAATGTCCTAAGTTTCATGGAGCTACCGGAAGACCGAAGCGTCGAAATAGCTTTCACTGTTGGAGGCTTCGATGCAATTGAGTAGATATAAACCTTTTATATTGGAGACTGTTTCATGCCAGAACTAAAATTCAGCGCTGTGGATACATCGCTTGCAATGGAAGAAGTAAAGAAGACACTTGGCCCAGACGCTCTCATTTTGTCTACGCACCGTCGTGACGGTATGATCGAAATAGTTGCTACGAACGATCCCGATCAAGTGGAAGCAGCTAACCTGAAATCTTCAGAAAAACGAAGAGCGCGCCAAGATGCTCTCATTTTGTCTGAGGTGGACATGATTGATAACGAAAGTAGCTTTTCTGACCTAATTGATGTTGAAACTGCTAAGTATGAAGATGCTGAAGCTTTTCCTGATACAGCGGTTTCTATAAATGTAGACCGGCCAGCTTTGACCTCGGAGCGTCAACCTTTTACAAAAATGGATCTCGAGCCAGCATTTAATCGCGTAGCTACGGAATTGTTGGCGTTTTTTGATGGTGCGCGGTCTATTACCTCTACTGAGGAAGACTCAATTTCTACCCGTTCAAAAATGCAAATGATGGGTTTTAGTAAAAAAAGCATAAGCAACTTAATAAGTGATACAGATCAAAGCATTGATATTTATGGGGCTATAAAACAATTTTCAAAAATTATTGTGCAAGGGAAAAATCGAGATTTTGATGCCAGTCAAGTTATATTGGTGTGTGGGCCCGAAAAGTCAGGCAAGACAGTTTTATCGCAAAAACTAGCGAAATTCTTACCGACCAAGTTACCGGTTCAATCCAATAAAGTGATTGCCGATACGCTTACAGGAGATCTGACTTCTTTATTTAAATCTGATTTGGAATCAAACATCACCTCGTTATTTAGAAAGAGACAAGATGTCGATTTAGATAGTGGTAGATTGATAATTGATTATGAAGGCTCACTAGATATTTTAAGTGCTGTTTTAGATAAATTTGACCGGCTAGAGCAAAAACCGAATGTCAGCGTCGTGTATGCTCTTGAAGTTGGTAAAAGTTATAATGCGGTAAAAAAATTACTTGAAAGTTTCCAAATACCAAATTTGTTTATAGCTTTTACAAAGATGGATTTACTGGAGGTTTCTGTCAGTGAACTATCGGCAGTTTCTGATCTAGATCAAAAAATTCAATTTTTTTCAGGTCTGAAAATTTCAGAAGATGGTCTTGATTTTGCCAAAGTATCTGTAGTGGAGGATTTTTTAGGGAATTTAGCGAAACAGGAAGGTTTATAGTTAGATGGTAAAATCACTAGCCTTCGTAAGTGGAAAAGGTGGAGTGGGTAAAACTTCACTCGCTGTAAATTCGGCAATTAATTTATCGTTAAGTGGATTCAGGGTGGCTGTTTTAGATACAGACTTTGGATTGTCGAACGCAAACATTTTGATGGATGTAAAGCCTAATAAGACTATTTCAGATCTCCTGTCTGGTAGTTGTACGCTGGAAGATGTCATTTGCGAATCACACGCTGGTGTAAAACTTATTCCAGGTGGTTCTGGCACCCTAGACACACTAAACTTAGATTCTGAACAACGCTGGAAAATAATTAGATCACTTGACGTGATGGAAAATGATTTGGATTACCTTATTGTTGACACTCCCGCAGGCGCATCCAACTCTAGCATTGAGTTTGCGGCCGCGGTGGACCACGTGGTGGTAACGCTTGTGGGTGAACCAACCAGTTTCATGGATGCTTATGCGTTTCTCAAGGCATTGCATATGGAAAAAGGTGTTTCCAATTTTTCGATAATAGTTAACATGGCGAAAAACGAACAAACCGCGATTAAAGATTTTAAAAGTTTTGAGAAAATAGTACTTATGTTTCTCCAGGTTCAATTGACTTTTATTGGGTGGGTACCAGGATCTAATGATGTTGTTCAGTCTATTATATCACGAAAACCATTTATATTGGATAAAAACTCCAAGAGAATAGTTGGCCGATGTGTGGATATGATTACAAAAAACCTTCAGGAAATTATTCCTCAAAAGAATTCCAACATCCATTTTTTTAGTGGTGAGATTGGATCTTAAAATGCCAAATCCTTATACCAAAAAGGTCTCAGCAGATCGGTTGATAGAAGATCATACTAAACTGGTAAAGAAATATGCTTATTTTTATGCTGGGCGGGTCCAAAAAGCAGCTGAAGTTGAAGACCTTTTGCAAGTGGGAATGATTGGTTTAATTGAGGCTGCCCATAATTATGTGCAAAAAGAGGGTGTTAACTTTGAGAGTTATGCGCGATTGCGCATAAAAGGGTCTATTGTCGATTACTTAAGAAAGGCCTCCAATCTTTGTCGAACTACGGTTAAACAAAAACAAAATACAGACAAAGCAAAGCGGTTACTTGAGTTAAAGCTTGGGCGGTTTGCGACCTCGACCGAAATTGCACAGGAATTAAAAATTACACCAGCCGAATTTTCTCTTTGGGAGCATAATTTTGCTGCAAATCAAAATCAAAGTATTGATGAAGTAACAGAGCTATATGGTGATTTTATTTTTTCAACGGAGCCCAATGTTGAGGAAAAAATATTTAATGGTGAGCTCAAGAAATATTTAAGAGATGCAATCGGTGAGCTAAATCAACAACAAATACTAGTTGTAGAGCTTTACTATGTAAAAGAATTGAATGTTTACGAAATTGCAGAAATTCTCTCTGTTAGTACTGGCCGAGTATCTCAAATCAAATCGGCAGCAATTTCCCAATTACGCAAAAAGATTGAATTGGAATTGCTGTAAAATGGTTGTTTTACCACTAAAACCCTCATTTGAGGAGTTACGGCTGACGGTTTCAAGTGCTGAAATGGTTTTGCCGGGCCTGAATCTAGACGAAGAAATAGTTTTTGCGTGCGAGATCTCGTCATTACCAAATCATAATTGCAATGTAATTTTCAGAACGGCTAAAGTGAGAAACGAAGTTCCTGGTTACATGCGTTTTCAGGCCAATAGGCCGTTGGTGTTAGCTGATCTCACTTTAAATTTTTCTGATTTTGAAAAATTAAAGCGCATGTGTAGCAATGGTGAACCTGTTCGCCCAATTTCACTCTATTTAAAAATCGAAAAAAGTCGAGAAATTCACAATGGAGAGGTATTAATTTCGACCAAAGATTTTGTCTTAAACATCGTTGACGTGTCTTGGAGACACCCTCTTTTCTAATTACATTTTGAATTTCTTCAAATCACATGAGTATAAAAGAGTTTCCCCTTCAAGAAGCTCTGAGGCAATTAGCTTGTCTAAATCTAATTTAAAGTCAGAATATTGGTGCTTGAAATGAAATGAATTTTTTTCGACGTTGGATATAGAAATATTTGTTAATGCTTGATCATTCTTTTCAAAGGACACCGAAGCTCCGTTTTTTAAAGAAGCATAGGTAATTTGAAAATTATTTTTTGCCTGCTTGCATTTCAGGATGTTACTCTCAAAACGTGTATTTTGTGTCATGAAATACAATACGAACGCGAGTGCAGAAAATACTGATAAGATAACTACAACGTTTTTTTGCATCATTTAATGTACTTTGCTTTTTTCTCAGATACTAATTTATCAGCATCCTCCTGGCTGACTTTAATTAACATGTCCTTCATGAACTTAACGCCGTTGTGAGTTGTTGCCTTAAGTATCGAAACTTCAACGTTTCCATCTGTGTTGTCATCGTCATCATCATCATCATCAAAAAGACCATCAACGCCGACATCATCATCATCTTCGGCCTCGGAGAAAATCTTTGTATTTTCCAACTCGTTTAGCGAGTAAACAAAAGGCTCATTCATCATAGCGTAGACTTTATTTCTTATAATCCAGCTTTTGGCTGCTAGTAATGCTAAGCGGGTAGAGTTATCTTTTTCAGATTTTAGAGATAACGTAACCTCATCTAGAGCATCACTGAAACTCAAATCCGCATATTCTATTAGGATCTTGTTTCGAGCCTTTAGCATAGTTGGTGAGAGCAATTTGTCTTGGTCTGCAGCCATTGTGTATCTCCATTATCATTTGGCACACTCCTTGCAACATTCACACCAAACAAAACATTGCAAGTGATGATATCAAAATGAAATCGATTGAAAATCATATACAGGCCCATGCGGATGCTCTCAACCTGCGTGCTAAGCGTAACGAAATTTTGGCATCAAATATAGCGAACTCCGCAACTCCCAATTTCAAGGCTCGGGATATTGACTTCTCTAAGGCCTTACAAGCCCGGATGGACGTTGGACCTGTCTCTGTTTCGAATGACCGTCATTTTAAAGTATACACGGGCACTGGAGACGAGGGCGCTCAATTCCGTCAATCAGTAAATGCATCTCAAGATGGTAACACAGTTGAATTACACGTTGAGCAAATGCAGTTTTCTGAGAACGTAATGCGGTATCAAACATCGTTGGAATTTCTCAACCGGAAATTCAGTGGCTTAATGTCAGCCATTAAAGGAGAATAGATTGTCTGATATCAAAAATATCTTTGACATAGCCTCCCGTGGCATGTCTGCGCAAATGGTTCGGCTTAATACGGTTGCCAGCAATTTAGCTAATGCGCGCTCTGTCGCCTCATCTGATGCTGAAGCTTACAAAGCAGTGAAGGCAGTCTTCAAAACTGTTTACGCTGATGACGTTCAGAAAACTGGCATTTCCTCTGTTGATGTGGATGAAATCATTGAAGTCGATCGGCCTGCTGAAAAATCATATCAGCCTGGGCATCCAAAAGCAGATAAGGACGGTTTCATTTATACTGCTGCTGTCAATGTTGATGAGGAATTAGTCGAGATGCTCGAGGCATCACGACAGTACGAAAATAATGTAGAAATGGTCACGACTTTACGTGGCTTGATGATGCGCACCATTAATATGGGCAAGTGAGGTTAGAAAATTATGTCGTCAATAGATCCATCTGCAGCTCAAACTGCACTCTTTGAAAAACTAGGAATAGCGAAAAATACGGATGTTAAAAAAGCTACATCTGATACACTTGGCCAATCGGATTTTTTAAAACTTATGACTACTCAACTTCAAAATCAGGATCCATTTGCACCCATGGATAATGGCGATTTCATTGCCCAAATGGCACAATTTTCTACAGTTACTGGAATTGGTGAAGTGAATTCGTCTTTGGAAAAACTTGTTGACAAGTTTGAACAAGGCAGAATCGCTACCGCCGCGAACCTTCTTGGGCATTCTGTTTTGGTCCCTGGAAGTATTTCAAGACCGGATGAAAACGGCGAACTACACGGTGTGCTTGATTTACCGCAAGCGTCCAGTATGGCGAAGATCGTGATTAGTGATGCAGACACCGGAGAGGAGCTTAACGTCATGGACCTTGGTCCACAGGCTGCCGGGCTGGTTGGCTTCTCTTGGAAAAACATTCCTGAGGAAATTCAAAATTCAAATCGTCGTATACAGATTAATGCAACTATTAATTTTGGTGATGGTCCTCAGGAACTTAACCCGTCTGTTTATGCGCGTGTATTGTCGGCTTCCGTTGGGTCCGGGGATTCAGAAAATGTGCTCATTGACGTCGAAGACTTTGGTGAAATGGACATTAGTACAGCGGTTAACTTTAGGTAAAATTAGCCGCTCTTGCGGAGTTGGCAAAAAAACTAACCTTTTGATGAACACTGGCACAAATATTGCATTTCTCAATCAACAAGAATTGAACTATTTTCTACAAGGAGTGACTTGATGTCGTTTTATACAGCACTTACCGGCCTCAAAGGCGCGCAGACCGATATCTCTACAACGTCAAACAACATTGCAAACGTTGGTTCGAACGGGTTTAAGAAGAGCCGAGCAGAATTTGGAGACATTTTTGGTTCAACTCCGTTGCAAGCTAAAACGGTTGGTGTTGGTACTGTCACCAAGTCCATTACTCAGCAATTTTCTCAGGGTAATATTTCCGCTTCAGCAAACACATTAGATATGGCAATTTCAGGCCAGGGCTTTTTTGCCATGGAGGCTGGTGGGAATTCCTCACAGACAGTCTACACACGAAACGGCGCATTTAACGTGGATGATAACGGCTTTATTGTCGACTCGAATGGCCAATTTTTACTGGGGTATCCAGTCGATAGTGACGGGCAGGTCTCTGATAAAACCTTGGCAGGTTCAAATAAATTGAAGCTTGATGGGTCTTATGGAGACCCAAAGCAGACGAGCAGTATAACGATGGGGGTTAATTTAGACGCCAGTAGTCCAGTCATTCCTAAAGATACCATATTTGATACCGAAGATCCGGATACCTACTCATCTACGTCCGCCGTTACCATTTTTGATAATGGAGGCAATCCTCAGTCTGCAACAGTTTTCTATATAAAAAGACAAAATGCATCAGATGTGGAAGCTGACCCAACTTTTAAATATGACACCAAGCTCTTTGTTGATGGTCTAGAAATTACTCCGACTCTAACTCGTGCCGTGGATCCACAAGAAGCTGAGTTATACATCGATAAATTTGGGAATCAGACAACGACGCCGCAGGATCCAGCATACCTTCTAGGTGGCAAGGGTTATCCGCTTTATAAAGTTGACGATCTTGGTCCAGCGGAAGACTCTACACCAGCTACATTGCATGGGCTGCCGGTTGATACTTACCTGGCAGATGGTAAAACGATAGAGATAGTGACAGATCCGCTTAAGTTTTCTTCAACCCAAGAGTACTACGATGCTATAGACGCCGTGGTCCCCACTGCAAACACTGGAACTTTTTGGGGGAAAGATTTCTTATTAATTGACGTCGACGAAAGTGGGCCGATTTCCATCGATATTCCTCCTGGAACATACAATGGGACGCAGTTGGCTGACGCCGTTGAAGTTGCCATTCGAGAAGCTGCTGGGGATGACCGTAAGGTACAACTTGAGCCTGGCGTGGATAACACCTTCAGCCTAGATCTGAAACAGACTACTGGGGATGGTAAATCAGAGGGCTTGGACGCAGGTCCGATAGAAGTCGATCTGCATGGTGCATCATACGTCGCCGATGCGACGGAGGCGGCAGCTGGCCTGTCTACGGACAGGTTTTTAGTTCACGCCCAATTAAAACTTACTGAAGCTATGAACACTTATGTCCAAGGTACAGGTGGCACCGCTGCAGCTAACTTGGGTGGTGTTAATGCGACACAGATTGATGATCTTGGTGCAGATGGTCGGCTCTTTAAAAGGCTTGTCGGGGGTGAGATCGATAATACTGACGTGCCAACGGGAAATGATATTTTTACTGTAATACAGAAAGAGGGTGATACTGCAGACGCCAATTATGCAGCAGACCAGGTAAATACTCGGCATGTAGCGTATTCAAATACTGACGGTAAGCCAGCTGTAAAAGCTTATGATATAAGTATAGACAGTGATGGAAATGGTATGATCAAGGTTGCCACTCTGGCCACCGCTGTTGGTGTAGAAACTACTGGTGTTAATACGGGTAAACCATATTTCAGTGTTACTAAAACTACATTTAGTGACACTCCTGAGACAGTGAGATTTATGCAATTTGACAAAAACTTGCAAGTTGATACGGCTTGGACTGATTTTTTTGGGACTGAGGATATAGCCGTTGCAAATGTCATTGAAGATCCTAACGCGAACACTAATTACCGAGTTTATTTAGACTTTGATCCAGGAACCACAACTACGGCCACGATGCCTACCTTTGATGTTGGAACTGAGGCCCCTGTGACCATTTTGGCTAAACCCTCAGACCATATTGAAGCTTATTTTGAAAATACTGAGGGACTAGTAGATGGCGTAGAGACGGCATATTATAGTGGAAAAATCGCTGTAAGAGAGATACAAAGTTCTGCTAAGCGGGAACATGCTGACGATACAACTGCCTACAATGCAGGCTCATTGGCCCTGGCGTGGGGCGCAAATTTGAAATCGACAAACGCTCTTTCAACTCTGGGTTTGGATACAAGTTCCCTCTCCACAAACTGGGTAGATGAGCGCGATCCAACTGTTAAGATAGCTTATGATGAAAACGAACAGCGTCTCACGTTTGATGCTTCTAACACATCCCTTGGGTTAGGAACCGGTGTCGGTATGAATACCTTTACGGTTTACAGCCCGGCAATGGACTCAGGTACAAACTCTGTCGGTATACCATCTTTTGGTAGTAACGTTGAAGTTAGCCTTTCAACAGATGATCTCTTTCTTGGAAATTCGTTTATAAATGACGGTGATGAACTCCAAGTTGCTAATAAGAGGTACGGCATTGAAGTTGATTTCGATACCGTTAATTATAATTTCAGTGTGAAAAGTGGCACCACCGGTGAAGCTCTTGCGGCGAATAGTGCACTGGGCGTGACGTCAAATCAATCCGCTTCTAATGTAAGTGTGGGCCGCGTAGCGTTGGACCAGTTTGGTGAGCCAGTACCTACTGATGATCTGCAGCTAAACTTCCATGCAATTGGCCAAGGTGAAAACTCCATTTTGGGCTATCCACGTTTGGGAGAAACATCTGATTTTATTCCCGCAACGGGGCTTTCTTCGAAACCAGCCGTAGCTGTAGGTGCAGAGGCACTGGTTGACATGGCAAACGCTTTCTCGATTACTGATTTGGCGAATGAAAATAAGTTCAACATAGTAGTGGACGGAGTGGCTGCTTTTATAACAGTTCCTGAGGGAAATTATAATGGCACAAGCTTGGCTCAGGCGCTTGAAAAACGTATCAATCAAATGCAGCATCCCACCACTGGAAATCCTATTGGTGGCGTAAAAGTTACCTTTGACCTTGGCTTAAATAATCTAACGTTTACATCAGGCACAACTGGCGGTTCCTCAACCTTTAAAGTTGCGGGTGCCCAGAGATTTGGTTTGCTGGATATTCCACTTGGCATTGGTGAAACAGCACAGGTTAGAACTCCAGTACAGGCGACTGATGAGCTAGGGCGGCCTCTATGGGTGTCACCAACGGGTGAAATTACCGCTAAAAACGAGGATTTTGCTGACAACCTTGTTAAAGACTTTTTTCCAGTATTTTTAGATGATGGTGAGCTAACATTTAGCAAAACTGGAGAACTAACTAGTCCAATTACAAAGGTAACATATGAGGGGCTGCCCAACTCAGATATGATTGTTGATTATTCGAGTGCCACTAGTTTTTCTCAACCATTTTCGGCAACAGATGTAGGGCAAGATGGCTTTGCGTCTGGTCGCCTGACTAACCTTGAAATAGATAATTACGGTAATGTTAATGCCGGTTATTCTAACGGGTCTAATGTTACCCTTGGGAAAATTATTATAGCTAATTTTGCAAATAATAGTGGTCTGAAACAAATTGGGAATTCTACGTTTTCGGCGTCTGCGGCCAGTGGCGATCCTGAACTCGGAGAAGCCGCTGAAGATGGATTTGGAAATATCCTATCTGGCTCTTTAGAGAAGTCTAATGTGGATATTACGGAAGAGCTGGTAAATTTAATAACCGCTCAACGAAACTATCAGGCTGCTGCAAAGGCAATGGAAACCACAACTAGTATGACCCAGACTATTATTAATATTAGGTTATAATTAGAGGCTCTGTGTCATGGATAGAATGGTTCAAACTGCCCTAAGCTCTATAACGGGTTTGAAAGATCTAAAATTTGATTTGGCTAATAATCTGGCTAACGCTAATGTTCCAGGTTTTCGAAAAGATTTGCCTAATCAAGGCAGTGCAGGGTTTTTATCTACGCTCAATCAGGCAACAGCCCGAATTTTACCGCTTGAAAGTGGTGATCGTATTTTTTCAAATGAAACCGGTCAAATTCAAAATACTGGGGTTGAAACGGATGTAGCGATCCTAAACGGATCTTATTTATTCGTTCAACCTGTAGATGGTGAGGTGGCACTGTCTCGACGGGGAGACTTTGGCATTAATACTGATAATCAGCTCGTAGACGGATCTGGTAATATAGTTTTAAATGATGGTTTGCAGCCTATTGAGCTGCCGCCTTTTACCGCTATGAAATTTAGCGATAATGGCGAAATACTGGTTAAACAACTTGGTGCATTACCGGGTGAATTTACTAGTATGGGGTTTTTAGGATCCACGGCAGCAACTGGAGAAGATCTCACTAAGAGTTTAGATGGGAAAATTAGAAAACTTGACGGTACAGTGCCTGACCCTGATCAATCAGGGTTATTTGCACAAGGTATGTTAGAGGGATCCAATGTTAATGCCATTGAGGAAATGGTTCTTAATATGGATATGCAGCGGCAATTTGAAATTAATGTTAAATTAATCAAACAAGCCGAAGAAATTGATAAAGCGGGTACGAAATTAATGAGTTTACCCACTTAAAAAGTCTTTGGCACGATCTTTGCTCTTTCAACATGTAAGAGAGTTGAAAGGTCAAGAAAATGTCAACAGCTGCAATGCATGTCGCCAAAACTGGTTTAAACGCCCAGCAATTTAAGATGCAGGTCATTGCCAACAACTTGGCGAATGTAAATACAACTGGCTTCAAGCGCGACCGAGCAAATTTTGAAACACTTTTTTATCAGGTGGTAAAAGAGGCTGGAGCGCAGACTGCTGATGACGCAGCTTTAACATCTCCACTTGCTGTTGGTACTGGTGTTAAGGTCGTAAGTACCCAAAAACTTTTTACTCAAGGCGGTTTAGTCAGTACTGACAACTCCCTTGATCTTGCTATTGACGGTTCTGGGTTTTTCCAAGCTTTGATGCCGGATGGTAGGGTGGGATACACCCGTGCAGGGGCATTTTCACGTAATGCAGAGGGACTGATGACTACGGCTAGCGGTTATGTTGTACAACCGCAGGTTCAAATTCCAGAAGATGCTACTAATATTAATATAGCAGCTAATGGTATGGTGAGTGTCACAGTGCCTGGAAACGATTTCGCTCAAGAAGTTGGACAAATTGCCCTTGCAACCTTTGGTAACCCAAGAGGTTTACTCCCAGTTGGCCAAAATTTTTTGGTGGAGTCGACTGAAAGTGGTCAACCTCAGCAGGGCGCGCCACTAGATGGAGGCTTTGGTTCTGTTATTCAGGGGTTTGTCGAGGGATCTAATGTAAATGTTGTTCAACAACTAGTGGATATGATCGAGACGCAGCGTGCTTATGAAGTTAGTTCAAAATCGATCACTGCAGTGGATGAAATGATGCGTTACATTTCAAATAACCTTTAGGTGAAATATGAATAAGATAGCCGCCCCATTTCTAATTTTACTTGCTAGTTGCGCTCAACATAATGAAGATCGAAAGTCTATTGATTTTGAGCCAATGTATCCACAAGAAATGCCACTTATAGCAACAAGTGGTAAATCTGGAACAATTTTCAACTCAGCTCAAGGCAGTTTATTTTCGATGGAATCTAAGGCGCAGATGGTTGGTGACATTATTACCGTATCATTTGCTGAAAGTTTTCAGGCGACTAAGTCGCAGAATGCTGCAACCTCCAGATCGTTGGACAACCAGGTTACACTACCTGGGATTATGGACTTAATAACACCCTCTGGGACATCTGCAGCTGATCTTTCTACTAAATTAGCGGCCGGCAGCGAAAACTCTTTTGCGGGTAGCGGGTCTTCCGCACAGTCAAATTCTTTGACTGGTCAAGTTTCAGTACACGTTGTGCGCGTTTTTCGGAATGGAAATCTAGAAATTCTCGGTCAGAAAAAGCTAACATTGAATAATGGTGATGAGTATATTCGTGTGCATGGAATTGTAAGGCCACAAGACATCGATGCCAATAATGTTGTGTCTTCTGATCGTATAGCTAACGCAAATATCCAATATATCGGTGCTGGAGATATAGCGGCATCTGGAAAAAAAGGTTGGTATAGCAAAATGCTAGATAACGTAAATCCATTATAAGAGATGTAGCAATGAAAATAATCCTTAGATATCTTTTATTATGTGCCACGTTCTTATGTTTGGTTCCTGTAGCATATGCTGACAGAATTAAAGATATTACTTCATTGGCTGGAATTCGATCTAACCAACTTGTTGGTTATGGGATCGTAGTCGGGCTTGCGGGAACAGGTGATGGTAACACTGGTATCACTTTGCAATCCATGCAGTCGTTGGTCGCACGTTTTGGAATTACCAGTGGGGTTGACGGTTTTAACGGCGATAATGCTGCAGCGGTAATGTTAACTGCTGAATTGCCGCCCTTCTCAAAGCCTGGCCAGACTATAGATGTCACCGTGTCTACTATAGGGGGATCTGAATCTTTAAAAGGTGGTACACTTTTAATGTCCCCCTTGCTTGGAGCTGATGGCGAAACCTATGCCGTTGCTCAGGGCAATGTGGTTGTGGGTGGATTGGGTGTTGAGGGTGCAGATAATTCTTCTTTAACGGTGAATATTCCGACTGTTGGACGGATTCCACGAGGAGGATCTGTTGAAAAAATCGTTCAAACAGCTTTTCTAGATACCGATTTTGTGATCTTAAACTTACATCAAGGTGATTTCTCGACAGCAAATAATATTTCAGAAGCCATTAATGCAACTTTTGGTGAAGGCATAGCTACGCCGCTTGACAAAAATAGTATTCGGGTCCGAGCTCCATCAGATCCCAGTCAAAAGGTTGGTTTTGTGTCTATGTTGGAAAATTTAGAAGTTGAAAAAGCAAGACCCCCAGCCAAGATTATTATAAATTCTCGAACTGGCACGATTGTTATCAGTGGCGATGTTAAAGTTATGCCTGCAGCCGTTGCACATGGTTCACTTAAAGTTACAGTCAAAGAAGACTTGAATGTGGAGCAAGCTGACGCCTTAGCCGTCGGTGCTGGAGCTAATGCTGTTGCAGGACCTCCTGTTCAAAACCCTGATACTGAGATTGAAGTTGAAGAGGATGTCGCCAAGGCATTTCTCTTTGGTCAAGGCGTTTCTTTAAATGATCTTGTTGATTCAATTAACGCTGTAGGAGCATCATCATCTGACTTGGTTGCTATACTAGAAGCACTCAGAGAAGCCGGTGCACTTAATGCTGAATTAATTGTAATTTAGGGAAATTTAACGTATGACTAATATTTCCAGTAATCCAGTTATCGATCTAACTTCATCCTCACGGCAGTTAAATGCGTTGAAGCCAAATGGATCTCAAAATCAAAATATTGCAGAGTTGGAAAGTGCTGCCGATCAGTTTGAATCAATTTTCCTAAAAATGTTTCTTGATCAGGCTCGTCAAAGTAAATTGAGCGATGACCTTCTGGGTTCCTCAGCAAGTGATAATTTTCAAGAAATGTTTGATAATGAGCTGTCGCAAGCTGGTGGATCTTCTATGAACTTGGGTTTGACAGACGTAATTGTGCGTCAACTGAGAACAGATGTGGTTAAATAAGGTATTCCATGGGAGACTTATTTGATATCGGAAAGGCTGGTATTAGCGCCTATAAAAGTAGTCTAGCGGCTACAGGTCAAAATATCGCTAATGTGGGCACTGAGGGTTATGCGCGCAGAGATGCCTCTATTGAGGAAATCAGCACAGCAAACGCCGATGTTCTAAGCATTTCGAACACCAGTGGGTTGGGCGTTCGAATGGGAGGTATAACGAGAGCCTTTGATCAATTTTTAGATTTGCAATTACAAAACTCATCGTCTTCATTTTCTTTTTCAAAATCAAAATCTGAAGTTCTCGAGCGGTTGGAGAATGTATTAATTCCTAAAACTGCAACAGTAGGCACTCGTTTTCGTGAGTTCTTCGATGGCGTTAGTAATTTAGCTCAAGACCCTTCAGATACGAATTTGAGAACATTAGTTTTGTCTGGAGCTGAAGCTGTCTCAAGAGAGATTTCCACCCTGCATTCTGGCCTCAGTGATTTACGTAAATTGACGCAGGATACTCTTGAATTAGCCGCTGGTGAGTTCAACAACACTCTTAAAAACCTGTCTGAGTTACAAAATGAAATTTTAGGTAATTCTATTAAAAGCGGTGCGCCGAATATTCTGTTGGACCAACGCGATAATCTGTTATCAAAATTAAGTGAGTTTGCTGATATTTCTGTTGAATATCATAATAACGGAGGTTTGGAGGTGTCCCTTGGGCAGCTTGGTGAAGTTGGAACCTTATTAAAAGACAATTCCTTCAATAAAATTTCATTTGAATTAGATAATCAGAGTGTAAAGGCATATTTAACCGGGGCGAGTGGCGCACGCACCAGTGTGCATTTTTCCTCTGGTCAGCTGGCTGGCTTGGTTTCTGCGGACAGTTTAACAAAAAGTACGATAGCTGAAGTTGATGGTTTAGCAAAAAAATTTGTGGAAGAACAAAACTCAATCCATAGGATGGGTTTAGATTTGGATGGCATTCGAGGTACTGACCTTTTTAGCTTGGATACGGTGGCAATTACACAGGGTGCGACTAACACTGGAAGTAGTTCCCTGAGAGTTGAGGGCTACTCAGAAAATTTTTCTGGATCTGAATTAGAGATGATTTTTAACGAAAAGTCTAAAAGCTGGAGCGTTACCAGCAGCAGCGGCTCATCAGTCGAGAACTTTAGTTCAAGGCTAAACTTGGATGGCTTATCTGTTTTGGTTCAGGGTCAACCAAAAGATGGTGATAAGTTTACCTTAGGGCTATCTAACAGTTCGGCTTCCAATATGAGGGTTTTGGTTTCTGATGCTGGAAAATTAGCTGCAGCGGGCCTGCATTCTATTGAAGAGGGTGTAAAAAATTCAGGAAGTTCAGAGTTAAAAGTTGGATATTTTTCTGAAGATTTTCTTTCAGATACTTCAAACCTTGAGAGCTTATTTACAGAGACTCGTAACTCAGCAAACCCAATAAAATTTAATTCTACTGACGCGCTGGGTATAGTTAAGGGCGTCGATTCCATTCAGGAACTATCAATTTTAAAATCTCAATCTAATTTAAGTTTCTCGACGGACATAGATACTTTAAGGGCAACTAACAGTCTCACTGTTACTCTTGGAACAGATACTTTTGTGTTTGATATTTCAAATTTGACGCCAAATTTAGATACTCCAAATAATTTAGCTGAAGCTTTGAATTCAGGAGCAATTCTTTCGAATACGACCTCTAAATCTTTCACAGATCTTGGCCTTCAATCAGTTGCAACTGAGACTAGTTTCGTAATTGGATCAGCTTCACAGCCTGCTAGTACTGATTTTGCGGAGTTAAAGGCAGGCAATTTAGGTGCTGTGTCAGGAATGCTTGTAGCACAGGATAATAGTGCCTCTGATCTGAGTGTTTTTACAAGAGAAGGTATTCAGATATCTGGTAAAATTTTGAGCTCAGAGGAAGTTACCAATTTAATAACAATAGAAAACGGTTTTACCACTGAAGCTAATTATATCGCTAGATATTTACCTACCGAGAGTAGCCAGGGTTTTGCGGGGGCCGCTGTAGATCGGAAAACTACCGATGGTTTGGATATTGTAACCCTATCTGGAGCCGGTTTGGATGATGGCATTGATAATAATATTTCGATCTACGCTGCAAATACGTTTCCGGAAACTCGTACACAGTTAACCAGCCCAGTTATTGTAGCTACGTCTAACGGCCAAAGTATTAGCGTAGACTTTGAAAGCGGTATGATGGCTGGGCAGATTGCTGAGCAATTATCGAAGGATTTGGGTCGGTTGGGAATGGGCGTCACCGCCTCGAATTTTGTAGAATTATCCGGTATATCTGATGGCCTAGTCGAATTTGAACTGTTTGGTAATAACTTAGAAGGCTTGCACGTTAGTGCTAGTATTACAAATGGCTCACAAGCAGAGCTGGTGGATAAAATAAACTCTTTTTCAGATGTTACTGGCATAAGATCTCACTTGGCTGGAGATTCAACGGTAATACTGGAACATACTGATGCTGGTGATATTTCTTTAAAAAAATTCAACTTAACCAGTGGTGTTGGTGTTTCAGTAAATCAACTCAATCAAGATGGTGATAGATTATTAGCAACCTCAAAGACACTCTTTGGTGGCGACTCTTTAGTGGCTGGTGGTCATGTTCAAATTAAAAGTACATCTGATTTTTCTGCGAGCTATGATGGAAATTCTAAAAATAGTGAGAATGCGGCTTTTGAAATGGGTTTTGCAGATAAGAAGTTTGATTTAGCGAATGATTTTACTGACATAAGTTTTTACGCAAACCATCAGCTTGATGGTGGTTACGCCGATGCCAAACATTTAAACGCTGTTGCTTCATCTTCAAAGTATAGCTTGGATTTGGTTGACTCCGCGTTTGGAACTCTTGGAAGTGATTTTCGACCACAGAAGTCAGAAGACTTCTCATCGAGTAAAATTGCTCGGGGCCTTGTTTCCGATTTGCGCAACAGCGCTACGTCCACCGTATTTCATGGAGATGAATTTATACTGGCTAATGGCTTTCCCTTGGATGGTTCAAAAATTGACTTTACACTAGGGGACCAAAAATATGTGGTTACTCTGAATATCACTGATACTTTTGAAATTAGGGCGACCGATGTAAAAATTGGGAATGAAGTGTTTTCGTTGACGGAAGGCCTGGAGGAGCTTGCAGCCCGATCAACGTTTTCAATTAGTGGGCCAGAAGATGACCGCCTTTCGGCTCAGTTTGAAGCGACCGCTAATGGTGTTCGGTTAAATGTTGCCGCTAATAGTGGTGTGGTGAGTGGGCATAGTTTGCTTGTTTCTTCAACAAATTCTGATGCTGAAAAAACAAATTTTCACGTCTCTAATACTTCAACAACAGAATTATTCTCTAATAATTTTGTTGAAACAGCAGGAACAAACGCTGATATTGCTAGTGTAATTATTGACAAAACAGAATACGTAATCGCCTTTGATACAACGACAAATGGTTTTAGCACTACTCCTGGTTTGCCGGCGGCTGTAACGCTTTCAGCGGTAACCAATCCACTTGACACAACTAAAATTCAACTCAAAGTTTCAGTTACAGCGAATTCGGCTAGTGAAAGCATCCGTCTGAAAGCAAACGCTAATTCTGCAGCTTATGGAATTTCAACTGTATCAGCGCAACTACTGGTGACAGAAGAGGGTTTAAGGATTTTCAATGTTGGTGATCAACGCGTGAAATCTAGTGTATCTGTGAATTCATTGGCGAGTGAAGTTTTGTCAATCTCAGGCTTGCAGGGTGAAGATTTGATTTTTGTCTCTAATGGAACTCGCAACCCAAGTGCCATCGGTAAAGTGGCCACAACTACTGAAAAGGCAGCTCGAGAATATTCACTTATAGTAAATGAAACTGATCCATCAAGTATTGATATCCATGATTTTTCCACGGGACATATTGTTGGATCCCGATCGATTGCAAATGATAACAGCGCTGTATTTCAAGGTCTCTCAATTGACTTCAAAGGCACAACAACTGGTGGTGATCGTTATAATGTTTTGATATCAGGAGCAAATGCTGATGATGCTAGTAACCTAAACAATATGTTAGAAACGTCGTTCCTTAATAAAGAGACTGGAGTGGGTGGTTACTCTGAATTATTTGGCAAAATTGTCTCCAATACGGGTTCAGAAATTCAGGCCAACCAGCAGACTTTAGAAACAACTGAAGCAGCTTATCAATTGGCATTAGATAATAAAAGCGAGTTTACTGGCGTGGATCTAGACACAGAAGCTGCACGCTTGATGGAGCAGCAGCAAGCATATCAAGCTTTGGCACGTGTGCTAAGCACAGCTCGCGAATTATTAGATACTTTACTGAGATCAATGTAACGGGAGCTAGTTGCTATGACGATCACTACCTCTGGATTCTACCAGAAAAACATAGATAATTTCATTCGTTTGAATAATGAAGTCACTGATCTGCAGGTTCAGGTAAGTACTGGTAAAAAGAGCCTATCGCTAAAGCAAGATGTTCAAGCCATATCGAACTTAAATGCCTCAGAGGAGCATAAGGTAGAGGTTAAAAAATTTAATGATAACGCCGGCCGAATAATTTCTGATCTTGAAAGAATTGATATTAGTTTTGAGCAATTACAGAATGCTGCAGTACGTTTGAAGGAGTTACATATTGAAAGTTCAAACGGTTTTTTAACTGTCAATGAGCGGAAATTATTCCAACTGGAAATAGCCGGTATTAAGGAAGAAATTTTGAGCGTTGCTAATGGTCGTGATGCACTTGGGAATGGCTATTTTTCAGGTACTTCGGGCGAATCTGAGCCATTCAAAGTCAGTAATTTAGGTGTAATTGGCTATACCGGCACAACTGTTGAGAAAACCTTGCAGGTTTCGCGCGACACCCAATTACGTCAGAACTTTTCTGGAGATGAAGTTTTTCTTTCAGCGGGTTCTGCTGGCAATAAATTTTCAATATTTGAAGCTATTGATGAATTCTCTGAAAGCTTAAATCATGAGAGGTCATCAGGCACTTCCTCAAATCTATTATCAGAAGGACAATCGGTTGGTTTAATTCTTCCTGCTTCTGGTGCAGCTGCTCAGTATAAATTTGATCTTTCTGTTGATGGGCAGACTTACAAAATTGATTCTAACGTGTACGGAAACGATTTTAGTGGATTAGTCGCGGAATTGAATAGCTATACTTCTTCGACTGGCGTTACTGCCACAATTACATCAGGCAACCAAATTACACTTTATGGAACGCCTACGGAATTAAAAATATCAAATTTCTCTACAGATTTGCCAAATACTTCTTCGCAAACAATAGGGGTTAAAAAAGGTGCTGTACCTGATATTATAAATGAGATTATTATACCCCATTCAATCTCTAATGAGGTGGTCCAAGATAAATTACATAATGTGTTTGAGCATTTTGTATCAATGCGCACCGATTTAGGAATCGCAGCAAAATCTGCACAAAATTTTGTTGAAAATTCAGAAAACATTTTAGTAAACCTGAATGAAGACATATCAAAAATTGAAGATGCGGATATGGCTGAATTGCTTACTAAACTGCAAGGACTATTAACAAATAAAGAAGCAGCGCAGGCTACATTTTCTCGCTTGTCCAGTAAAAACTTATTTGATTTTTTAGGATAGATCGCTTGATTTAGCTATTTTTTTCATTTTATTGATGATTTGATTTAACTGGTAACCTGAATGGCATTAAATTTGCAGTATCTCCTCGAATTAAAGAGGGGTTCGTTAGATGTTTTCAGTAATCAAATCGGGAATGGATACCGCGCTTCAAGAGCTGTCTCTAATTTCGAAT
>ENA-OQVM01001308-OQVM01001308.1-marine-metagenome-genome-assembly--contig:-NODE-1308-length-33303-cov-5.176789_pt1 | contig 33303 bp, 28 predicted proteins | sample MGYA00237776_ERZ505498 | MGnify/ENA primary metagenome ERZ505498 (study PRJEB26159, sample SAMN06265151) | marine metagenome | isolation source: Helgoland LTER site | place: Germany:Helgoland, sampling...
TCTCGTTGCCATTCCATATCTCCTTCATAGCAAACATTGCTCGAAAGAGACCGGAACTAAAACGGGACAAGACCAGACTGCTTTTACGTTTGAAGACATGTTCCTAAAGCTACTATTGAACAGTCTACCAGTGGGCCAATTGCTTTGCATGTTTGGGCTTGGAACAGCGTCTGTCTTCGCAGCCATAATGTGGATCACAGGCGCCCGATTTGATGAAGCAGGCGCGTGGGGGAAGTTGCCTCTTTTGCGAGCGTTTTTCGAGGCCGGCGCTGCGGTTACATTCTACCTCGCTCTGTCAACTATCGATCTGACCCTTGTTGCAGCTGTTTATCAAGCCGTGCCGCTTGTGATCGTAATCGGCGCGGCTCTTATTCTTCGAGAACAAGTGGGATGGCGCAGATGGCTTGCAGTGCTCCTTGCACTGCTTGGGGTCATTCTAATAATTGGCCCGGGCTCTTTGAACTTCGATCCAAATGCATTTTGGGCTGTGTTGTCAGTGCTGTTCGTAGCGGGAAGGGATTTGGCAACACGTAGAATAGAGGAAAGCCTATCTTCGACGCTCATATCGTTTCAGGGCTTTGCAGTTTTGATCCCGGCAGGGCTGGCGTGGCATTTTGCTGCTGGGGAAGTGATGGTCCCGGTCTCACTCACTCACTTGGTGCTTACACTTGGCGAGCGTGTAGACATGGTCGCATTACTTGGCATTGGTCTCATTGTTTTTGCTGGGCTTTATTCGTTTAAGAGGGAAGCGCAGAAAAGGGTTCGGCAGAGACTTTGAACAAAATCGTTATTGAATATCAGTCATAGTTCAAGGTCGCGCGCATCCGGCCAGATGAGAAATGCTGATAATGTCGCTTATGTTGCCCGGTTGAGGGCCCGCATACGCCAGCCCGCCAGCGCCTACGGCCCTAAGCCCAGTGCCTACACACCTGCAGGGTTTTCCACATCTCGGCCCATCGCAGCCAGATCAGAATACCGATCCCCAATCCGGTGATGCGGGCGCCCGCGTGTCGCCGCACCCAGTGCGACAACCAATTCGTCAACAGCGGGTGCGTCGTAGATCGAAAACTGCACCGTCAGATAGTGTGATCGGCGACCGGTATCGTGCTTGTCCATCAAGGGGATCTGGATCTGGGTGTTTGCTGGCCCGCGGGTGTTGGTAAATCCAAGATAGCTTTTTGCGCCCACAGCCTCGCGATAAAAATTGCCGAACTGCAAAGTGTGGATGAGTGCTGAGGCGTGCTCAACCTCGCAACTGGTACCCGCGATGCAGGCCTTGCCATAGGCTTCGATGGCGTCACCCGATCCTGCCAATGCAATGAGCCGATCCGTCAAAAGCGTGCCCAAAACTGGGGCCATACGGGTGATTTCGGGGGACAAGTCTTCGACAAATCCGCGGCCTGCCCAAGGGTTTGTCACCACAGCCGCCACCCCGATCATACGCAGGACAGGATCAGCGGGGCGGCCACCTTCGGTGTGAATGTCTTCGTCAAAGGTGACTATCTTTCGCAATTCGGGCAGCATAGGTTTTCTCCTGTCAAATATGATAGTTGCGGCGTTCGGCGACGGTATGGACCACCCCCTCCACCTCGGTTCCGTGATAAATGCCAAAGGCACCGTATTGATTTTCCTGTACGTATCGGCGCAACAAAGAGCGCTCCGCCTCGTCATTTACCTGTTCAAGAGGCAGAGCGGTTAGATCAAAATACCGCATGCCCGCTGGCGCATCCCCTGCAACGACCCCGTGATAAATGATGCGTTGGGTCGCGTCCTTTGAATTCTGGTAAACGGCGTAGAGATGATCAAGCTCGGACGTTAGCCCAAGGTCACTCAAATGTTGGGACAGCCCCTCAACAGACTTTGTCTGTGGCGGTGCAGCGGGCAGGGATGTTTGACCAGAGGTATCTTGGCACAGCAGCAACTGGTCATTGCGCACCAAAACAGCGCCCAATGAAACACTGCCCGCTGATGCGGCGGCATCGGCCAATGCATCGTCCAGCCCGATCTCGAAATAGCCACCCTTGTAATATCCAAGCGGTGTGCCTTCGGAGGTCTCGAATTCCAGCACTTGGCCGATAAGGATCAGATGGTCGCCGGCATCCACCAATCGGTGTCGCACGCAGCTGAAGCTTGCCAATGTTCCATCAATCAAGGGGACATCTTGCGCGTCGGCATGCCACTCTGCGAGATCAAATTTATCGACTGACTGTGATGCAAACAGGCCCGAAACCTCCTTTTGGTCATCCGCCAGAATGTTGACCGCAAAGTGATCAGCCTGCGCAAAAGTATCGCAAGAAAGTGCAGCCTTGGCGATACAGACCAACAAAAGCGGCGGATCAAGCGAGACCGAGGTGAACGAATTGGCCGTGAACCCGCGCGGTGTGCCGTCCGGCTGGCGCGTCGTGACAACGGTAACTCCTGTGGCAAAGCTGCCAAAGGCGTTTCGCAATGCGCGTTTGGCGTCTGGATCCATGTCTTTGGGTGCCGCAAGGGAATCCAATAAGCTGTCATCCGCGCCAAGTGCCGGAGGGGCGGACAGCGGGCCGTGACCATGCGCCCCGAAACGCAAAGGATTGGCGGCGATGGTCCACGGGTCTTGGCCCGCTGCGGCGACCGTGGCCAGCATACCACGTGCCGCGACATGTGGATCACGTGCAATGTCAGCTATCGTGTTCATCGGCCCAAAAGGCACTTCGCCGCCCAATAGGGTGGTCAGTTCCGCTTTGCTGTGTGCGCCAGTCCAATGGGCCACCAAAGCGTTTAATTCAACGGCATGCGCAGAACGCGCCGCGCGGGTGGCAAAGCGCGGATCATCTCCCAAATCGAGCTGGCCCATCAGGGCGGCCAAGCGCTGCCAAAATGCGTCATCCACAATGCCAAGTGCGATGTGTCCGTCCGTGGCGGGAAACAACCCGAAAGGTGCAAGGAACGGATGGCCGTTGCCTTCTGGTCCCGGCACCGCGCCTGTCATATCATGCAAGTAAACCATGCGTTCGCACAGCGAGATCATCGCGTCATACATGGCGACATCGACGAATTGCCCTTTGCCTGTTGCCTCGGCCTCGCGCAGGGCGGCCATGATGCCAAACGCCATCATCATGCCTGCGAAAATATCGCCCACGCCGGGGCCGGTTTTGGTTGGTGTGGTGTCATCAGGGCCGGTCATCGCCATCAACCCACCCATGGCCTGTGCCACCACATCGTAAGACGGCCAATTGCTGTAGGGGCTGGCGCCTGTGCGCGGATCGCCAAAGCCACGGATCGCGGCATAAACCAATTTGGGATTATCTGCCGAGAGTGTCTCGTATGAGAGGCCCAGACGGTCCATCACACCGGGTCGGAAGTTTTCAACAATTACATCAGCGGTTACCGCGAGTTTTCGAAAGCTGGCTTTGCCGTCCTCGGATTTCAGATCAAGGCGGACGCTCTTTTTGCCACGGTTCAGGCTGACAAAGTATCCTGCCCAGTCGTGGTTCGGGTCGTCATCGCGGAAGGGGCCATTGCCGCGGCTGGTATCCCCGCTGCCGCCCTCGATCTTGATCACTTCTGCGCCGTGGTCGGCCAGATGCATTGTGCAATAGGGGCCAGACAACATGCGGCTGAGGTCTAACACGCGCAGACCTTTGAGGATTTGCGTGCTCACGGTGCACCGTTCAACGTGTCAAGAAACGCGCGTATCGGCGTGTTCACCGCATCAGGATTTTCGGCCAAGGCCATGTGGCGCAGACCTTTCAAAATGACCGCTTTGGCACCCTGAATTTCAGCAGCGATAGCGTGGGTCATTTCAGGGCCATTTCCATAGTCTTCGTCGCCTGTGATGACCAGAGCGGGGCAAGAAATCGCAGGGTCAGGGGCCACAATCTCGTCAATCCCGCTCGCCAGAACGCGGTAAATTGTATGGTAGATCGGCTTTGAATTGGCAGTTACCCAGCCGCGCACGGTCTCCATCATCGCAGGATTGGCGGCGCGGAAAGGTTCGGTAAACCACCTCTCAAGCGCAGCTTCGACGGTGGAACTTGGCCCCATTTCGCGGGCCTGATCCACCCGTTTCAGGATGGCATCCTGCGCGGCACCACTGCGTTTGTGCGGCGAATGAAGAATGATCAAACCCTGTGCCCTGTCGGGTGTATCCTGCGCAAAGCGGCGCGCGATCATGCCGCCCAAAGAGAAACCGCCGATTACAGCGCGATCGATGTTGCAGTGATCCAGAAGGCCGGCCAATTGATTTGAAAACAACGACAGGCTTGGCGTTTCAGGCGGCGCGCTTGAGCTGCCGTGGCCATAAAGGTTATAGGTCAGAACGCGGTAGCTTTTGGTCAGGGCGGGGATGGTCCATTGCCAGCATTCCTCATTAAGACCCAGACCGTGGATCAACACGACAACTTGCGCATCTGCTGGGCCGGTGACGGTGTAGTGCGTGCCGTCTGGTGCGACCTTCTTCACGTGTCACGTCCCAATGGCCTGTAGGCCATGACCTCAACCTCGACCCGTGCATCCACCAGCAGGTCACTTACAACGGCGGAGCGTGTCGGCGGCTCAACCGGAAAGTACTCACCGTAGACTTCGTTGAAACCTGGAAAATCGGCACGCTCGCGCAGCCAGACCATCGCCTTGACCACATCATCACGGGTGCACCCGGCCTCAGCCAGTGTTGCGGTTATGTCATCCAGCACAGCACGGGTTTGATCCTGTACACTGCCGTCTGTCATGGGCACCCCGTCGCGCATCGGAATTTGCCCCGTCAGAAAGACAAAATCGCCGGCCCGAATGGCACGTGACAGCGACAAAATCCGCCCACCAATTTCAAGTGGGCCTCCAATGACTTGCTTTTTGTCGACCATCTTGCGGCCCTCCTTTCGTCACACCGTGCCCCGATCCCAAAAAGAGCGTTTCGGATTTTTCGACAAGTGGTGTCGTTTTTTCCCGTACCCTAAGGGCGAAACCAGCCTTGAATGGGAATCAAATCAGGGAGGGCTTGCGCAATGGGCGACATCAAAAGTTATCAAATGCTGATCAATGGCGATTGGGTGGATGCATCTGATGGCGGTACGTTTGACAGCGTGAACCCCACCACTGGCGAGATATGGAGCCGTGTGCCAGAGGCGACAGAGGCCGATGTGAACCGCGCCGTGGAAACTGCGCATCATGCCTTTACCAAAGGGCCATGGGCAAAGATGACGCCGACTGAACGCGGTAAATGTCTGCGCAAGCTGGGCGATTTGCTGGCGGATCAGTCAGAGGGTTTGGGGCGCACGGAGTCGGTGGATACGGGCAAGATGCTCAAGGAAACCCGTTGGCAGGCCAAGTATATTGCCGAATTTTTCCACTTTTTTGCGGGTTGCGCCGACAAGGTCAGTGGCGAGACCCTGCCCATCGACAAGCCCGACATGTTCGTCTTTACCAAGCGCGAACCGCTGGGCGTTGTGGCCGCTGTGGTGCCGTGGAACTCGCAACTGTTTTTGGTGGCGGTCAAGCTTGGGCCAGCTTTGGCGGCGGGTAATACTGTCGTGCTCAAAGCGTCCGAGCACGCCAGTGCCGCGATGCTGGAATTTGGCAAACTGATTGAAGAGGCAGGCATCCCACCCGGTGTTGTGAACATTGTCACGGGGCATGGTGAACCTTGTGGTCGCGCATTGACGGGGCACCCTTTGGTCGCGCGTGTGTCGTTCACCGGTGGGCCAAATGCGGCGCGGCATGTGCTCGAAAACGTCAAACGCAACTTTGCCGAGGTCTCGCTGGAACTGGGCGGGAAATCCCCGTTCATTGTGTTTGACGATGCCAATATCGAAAGCGCCGTGAATGCCTCGATCGCTGGGATCTTCGGGGCCACGGGGCAAAGCTGTGTCGCGGGGTCGCGTCTGTACCTGCACGAAGACATCGCGGATGAATTTCTGGAGAAGATGACAACGCTGACCCGTCAGATCGTGATCGGCGATCCGCTGGCAGAGGAAACCCAGATGGGGCCGCTTTGCACGCAAGGCCAGTTGGAGAATATCCAGCGCGAGGTGGCTCATGCGCAAGAGCAAGGTGGCAAAATCCTTGCGGGGGGTAAGCAACCTGACGGCATGGGGGGGCTGTTTTACGAGCCGACAATCATCGAGTGCCCGCGTCAGGATTTGCGGATCGTGGATACCGAATTGTTTGGGCCTGTTCTGTCTGTGCAGCGTTTCAAGACGGAACAAGAGGTTCTGGAACTGGCCAACGATTCCGAACACGGGCTGGCGGCGGGTATTTTCACAAAAGACTCTGCGCGCTCGATGCGAATGGCAGGTGCCGTGCAGGCGGGGATCGTCTGGGTGAACACGTACCGCGTGGTGTCGCCGATTGCCGAATTTGGCGGCGTCAAAGGGTCGGGCTATGGCCGCGAAAGCGGGTTTCAGGCGATCTATGATTACACCCGCCCCAAGACGATCTGGGTGAACACCTCGGATGAACCAATCTCGAACCCGTTTGTGATGCGCTGACGCCCTCCAAGACCTGATGAAGGAGAATTAAGATGAAATTCCAACTGGCTGTGAACATGGAGCGGATCGACGACAGTCTTGATATGCAAGACGTCGCCCGCCACACGCTTGAGATGGTGCAGATTGCCGAAGAGGGCGGGTTTGACATCGTCTGGTCGGCTGAACATCACGCGCTTGAGATGACGATTGCGCCCAATCCCTTTCAATTGCTGACGTGGTGGTCCACCGAAACCAGCAGCATCCGGTTGGGTACTGCGGTGGCGACAGCGGCCTATTGGCATCCGATCAATCTGGCCGGTGAGGCGGCCTTTATCGATTTGATCAGCGGCGGACGGCTGGAGTTTGGCATCGGATCAGGTGCGTACCAACGCGAATTTGATCGGATGAAACCGGGGCTGAAGCAGTCAGATGCCTGGCGCTATATGCAAGAAATGTTGCCAGCGGTTCGCGCGCTCTGGGGCGGGGACTATGCCCATGAGGGCCAGTTCTGGCAGTTCCCGACATCCACGTCTGTGCCCAAACCGGTGCAGCCTGAGGTGCCTGTCTGGGTTTCGGCTCGCTCGCCCATTACATACGACTATGCCATGCGCGAGAAATGTCATGTCAATTGCTGGCCACTGACCCGTCCCTTTGCCGAAGCCGAGCTTTATATGCAGCAGTTGAACGAGGCGATTGTGAAGGCCGACAATGGCTGGATCCCGCGCTTTGCCTTGATGCGCCATGCCTGCCTTTATGACAATGAGGCTGACCGTCAAGAGGGGCTGAGTGCTATCCGCAGGTTGCTCAGCCAGTTCGAAAACCTGTTTCGCAACGCGGGCAATGTGGTTAACGGTTTCCCCGCTGCGCTGCCGTTGGACGAATTGGAAGGCCGTGAGCAATACGACCCGGCGATGCTGGAGGAAAACTTGATGTTCGGCTCGCCTGACACGGTCATTCAGAAGCTGAAAAAGTATCAGGCCTTGGGGGTGAACGAGTTCATCTACTACGCCTCGATGGGGCTGAGCCATGATGCGCAAAAACGTTCGCTGCGAATGTTCTGTAAAGAAGTCATGCCAGAATTTAAGTCCTGAATTTGGAGAAGGAGAAACACTGATGTTGACAGGTGTAACAACACGGCGCGACGGACATGTGCTTGAGGTAACGCTTGAGCGCGGCAAGGTGAATGCCATTGACGTGCCCACGTCGCAGGCCTTGGCCGCTGCGTTTCAGGAACTGCATGAAGACAAAGACCTGCGCTGCGCTATTCTGACAGGCGGCGGAGACAAGATTTTCTCGGCCGGATGGGACCTCAAGGCGTTGAATGACGGCGAGATGAGCCTTGATAACTGGTGGGAGGCGGATGAATACGGCTTTGGCGGCTTCACCGGATTGACGGAAAACTGGGCGCTGAACAAACCGGTGATTGCCGCCATTAACGGGTTGGCGATTGGCGGCGGGTTCGAGATGGCGATGGGCTGTGATTTGCTGATTGCGGCGGATCATGTTGAATTTGGCCTGCCCGAAATGCCTTTGGGGATTGTGCCGGATGCGGGTGCCTTGCAGCGCCTGCCGCGGCGCATCCCGCATAACATCGCGATGGAGATGTTTTTGTTAGGGCGTCGTATGTCGGCCACTGAGGCTGCGCATTACGGGCTGGTCAACAAGGTTGTGCCAAAGGAACAGCTGATGGATGCAGCGCGCGAATGGGCCGCATCGATCGCATGGTCCGCCCCTTTGGCGATGCAAACCGTCAAAGAAGTGCAGCGCGAGATTGAATGTGTGCCACTGGAACAAGCTTTTCACAAAATGCGCACGGACCCGATGCCAGTCTACCGCAAGATGCTGAAATCTGCGGATGCCAAGGAAGGCGTTGCGGCCTTCATGGAAAAACGAGAACCGAATTTCAAAGGTGAATGATGTATCCTGATCCTCACTCAGTGACGCGTGTGACCAGTTTGGGCGCGGGTCCTATCGGCGGCGGTTGGACCGCGCATTTTCTTGCACGTGGCTATGACGTGACCGCCTATCTGCATGATGTGGCCGAGACGGATGCCTTTATGTCGATCCTCAAAACTGCTTGGATCAGCCTGACTGAACTGGGATTAGCAGAAGGCGCATCGCTGGACCGGTTGCGCATTGTCACTGATCTGGAACAGGCGCTGGAGGGCGCGGAATTCGTGCAAGAAAGCGGGCCGGAGCGGTTGGAGATCAAACAGGCGCTCTATGCGCAGATGGGGGCGATCCTGCCGCCGTCGGTTGTGATCGGATCGTCGACATCGGGCCTGATGATGAGCGATATTCAGGCCGATTGCCCAACGCCCGAACGCACGGTGATCGGCCACCCGTTCAACCCGCCGTATCTCTTGCCATTGGTCGAGATTGTGGGCGGCAAAAAGACCGCGCCTGAAGCGGTGGCTTGGGCTGGCGATTTTTACAAGATCGCGGGCAAAGCGCCGTTGATGATGAAAAAAGAAATCCCCGGTTTCGTGGCTACCCGCTTGCAAGAAGCGCTCTGGCGCGAGGCCCTGCATATGGTGGCAAATGGAGAGGCAACGCCCGAGGATATCGACATCGCGCTGATGAACGGTCCCGCCCCGCGCATGGTGTCCCAAGGGCAATGCATGGCGTTTCATGTTGCTTGTGGTGCGGGCGGCATGGCGACCAATCTGGATCAGTTTGGGCCTGCGTTGAAACTGCCGTGGACCCGTCTGGAAGCACCTGAACTAACCAAAGAATTGCGCGACCGGATGGTAGATGGCTGCAATGCTGTTGCGGGGGACCGCCATTTCGAGGACATGGCCGCACAGCGCGATCGCGAAATTGTTGGCGTGTTAAATGCGCTTCGTCAGGCGCGGTCCACCTGAGTTTTGTCTTGCTTGCCATTGAGCGTATTGAGAAAATCCGAAAGCGAGCCAGGCCAGCTTGGTGCCGGTTCGTTTTCCGGCCAGGCCTCACGATAGTCGGACGGGCGGCGGTCAAAGAATTTGCCGAAGGAAAAGGCGAAATGTGACAGGGTGTTAAAACCCGAAGCCGTTGCGATCTGGCGGATGCTCAGCTGGGTTGAGATCAGCAAAAGCCGCGCATTTTGCAGCCTCCTGAGCAACCCGAATTGCACAACTGTACACCCCACATGTTTTTTGAACTGCCGCTCCAGCTGGCGCTGCGACACATCAAGCAGGCCGGCGATTTCAGGTACGGTCAGCGGTTCTTCTATGTTGTTCTCGATCAATGTCATCGCTTCGCGCACCAGGGGCAACATCGTTTCTGTGCTGCGCCCCATTGTACTTCGTTGCGGCGTTGCTGCATTGCGGATCGGGTGGTGTAACATCTGGTCGGCAATCTCGCCGGAAAAACTGCTGCCCTGAAGCTCCTCAATCAAGCGCAGCATCAGATCCACGCCCGCCAATCCTCCCGCGCAGGTCATCACTTTGCTATCAAGCGTAAACAACCCCTCGCGCACATCGATACGGTCGAACGTCTCGCGGAACCCGTTCAGCCATGACCAGTGGATCGTCGCAGGCTTGCCGTCCAGCAAACCGGCGCGGGCAACGATGTAGCAACCCAACTCGACCCCGCAGATGCGGGTGCCGGCACGGGCACGTTTGCGCAGCCAAGCTATGAGGAGTTTGTTCGCATAGTGTTCCGTGCCCCAACTGCCCAGAACAAATGCAAACTTGGCGGGTTGCAACGTGTCGTCCGCAGCTTCGACCGTCGTGGTCATTCCGTTGCTGGCGGTAATTTTAGCGCCATCAAAGGAGGCGATTTCCCACGAGAAGATCGGCACAGGTGCGAGATAGTTCGCGATTCGCATCGTCTCGATCATCGTGATCAACGTGGTGATGTTGAACCTTGGCACAACGATAAAGACCGCGTGTATTTGCGCAGGTGCCATTTTGGGCGAGATATCAATTTCCATGGTGAATGGCCTTCTGATCTAGGTGCGATTTTTCGTCACTATAGCCAAAGATATGGCGGATAATCGACAAAATTCTTGCCCCACTGCGCGCCAAGCTAAAGAAAAGGGGAGCCTGTCTGAATGAACTACGACGTCGTCTTGACCTGCGCGGTTACGGGAGCAGGAGATACCACCAGCAAAAGCCCACACGTTCCTGTCACGCCCAAAGAGGTCGCGGATGCCGCGATTGAAGCGGCAAAAGCGGGTGCCTCCATCGCGCACATCCATGCGCGTGATCCTGAAACAGGACAGGGATCACGTGACCCAAAGTTGTTCAAGGAAATCGTTGACCGGATACGCGACAGCGACACTGATATTGTGATCAACATCACCGCTGGTATGGGCGGTGATTGGATTTCTGACGCTGATAATCCTGCAATGCCAGGTCCCGGTACCGACATGATCGGCCCCGAAGAACGGCTGGCGCATGTCAAAGAATGTATGCCCGAAATTTGTTCGCTGGATTGCGGCACGCTGAATTTTTCCGACACCGATATGATCTATATTTCGACCCCGCCCAGCTTGCGCAAAATGGCGGCGCTGGTGCAGGAATGGGGCGTGAAGCCTGAGTTGGAAGTATTTGACTTGGGTCATATCCGCTTTGCCAAGGCGATGGTGGAGGAGGGGCTGATCAACGCGCCGCCGATGTTCCAGTTGTGCCTTGGCATCCCATGGGGTGCGGACCAGACGGTTGAGACGATGGCGGCGATGAAAGCGCAACTGCCGGCAGGCGCAAGCTGGGCCAGTTTCGGGATCAGCCGAGGCCAGATGCCAATGATGGCCGCCGCTGTGACTTTGGGTGGTAATGTGCGGGTCGGTTTGGAGGATAACATCTATCTGGATCGCGGTGTGCTGGCGACCAACGGACAGCTTGTCACCCGCGCCCGCGAGATCATCGAACGCATGGGCGCGCGGATCATCACGCCGCAAGAGGCGCGTAACAAGCTGGGCCTGCGGGGCGCTGATGCCTGATCTTGCCAATACCGGCAGTCTGCAAATCCGTGACGTGTCGAAAATGTTCGGGACGTTTCAGGCTGTGGACGGTGTTACGCTGGACATCGAAAAGGGCGAGTTCCTGACGTTGCTTGGCCCTTCGGGGTCGGGCAAAACCACGCTGCTGATGATGATCGCAGGTTTCTTGGACATCACCAATGGCGACATCGCGCTGGACGGCTCCTCCATCACCGATGTGCCCGCCGAAAAACGCAACTTTGGCATGGTGTTTCAGGGTTATGCGTTGTTCCCTCACATGTCCGTGCGCGACAATATCGGCTATGCTCTGAGCGTGCGAAAACGTCCTGCGCCCGAGATCAAGGCCCGTGTCGACGAGATGCTGGATCTGGTGCAGTTGCAGGAGTTTGCAGACCGTAAGCCCACGCAACTGTCGGGCGGTCAGCAGCAACGTGTCGCCTTGGCACGTGCCTTGTGTTTTGCGCCACCTGTGTTGTTGTTGGACGAACCGCTTGGCGCGCTGGACAAGAAGCTTCGGGTGGAGGTGCAAGAGCAACTCAAAGACATCCACCGCCGCGTTGGCACGACCTTTATCTACGTCACCCACGACCAAGAAGAAGCGCTGTCGATGTCGGACCGCATCGTGATCATGCGTGACGGGGCGATCGAACAGGTGGGCACGCCCAAGGAATTGTATGAACGCCCCGCGACCAAGTTTGCCGCCAGCTTTCTGGGTAAATCCAATTTCATCAGGCAAGGTGGCAAGACGTTTGCGCTGCGCCCCGAAAAGATCGACCTGCGCACTGATCACGGGGGGGATGCGCGCGCCAGCGGCAGCATTCGGTCCATCACGTATTTCGGCTCGATGCAGCGGATCATCGTCGACACGGAGCAAGGAGACGAGATCGAAGTCGATATCGACGTCTGGCGTAATCAAGAAATACTGAGCGAAGGGGCAGCGGTTGATCTGCTTTGGCAGGATGCTGCAGCCGTCGAATTGAAAGACAACTAGATTTCACAAAAGAGCACCGCAAAGGTGCCACCAGCAACAAGCCGGACGACCTTCGGCAAACCAATAGGAGGACTAAATGCAAGACAAACAGTTCATGAAAGAGATGCTTACCGAGGGTGCGCATGCTTACAAAGAGGGCCGCATGGATCGCCGCTCGTTTCTCGCGCTTTGTGGTGCGTCCGGTGTTGCGCTGAGCTCCGTGATGGCGGGCGACGCCGAAGCTGCAGCAGACCATGTTGTGATGTGGAATTGGGGTGGTCAATCCGAGGAATGTCACGGCTCGGCCATTGGTGATGCGTTCACTGCGTCCACTGGCAAGGGGTTGAAATTCGACACCTCCGGCCCGCTGGAAGGCAAGATCAAAGAGATGGTCGACAGCGGTAATGTCACGGCAGACGTGGCGGACGCGGACCTGTTCAACGCGGTATCGCTTGGGCCAACAGGACACCTTGAGCCGATTGACTATTCCGTTGTCTCCAAGGACAAAACCCTGCCCGGTTATGCGCTAGAATATGGCGTTTCGGTCATCCTATATGGCTATGCCTTTGTCTACGACACCGAAGCCTACGGCGACAACCCACCGCAAAGCTGGGCCGATTTCTTTGACACCGCCAAGTTCCCTGGCATGCGATCGCTGTACAAATGGGCCAATGGTTCACTTGAAGCGGCGCTGATGGCCGATGGTGTGGCGGGCGATGCGCTCTATCCGCTGGACATGGACCGTGCTTTGGCCAAGATCAAATCCATCAAGGATGACAGCCTGTATTGGGGATCTGGGTCCGAGGCGCATTCGATGTGCGTGAATGGTGAAGTTACCATGGGCATGATCTGGCAAAACCGGGGTCGCAACATCGAGAATGACACCGATGGCCGCTTCAAACTGGTGAACAATCAGGCGATGGCGATGCCGGGTGCGTATATCGTTCCCAAGGGCAATCCGGCCGGTGCTGCGGTGATGCAGTTTATCGCAACCGCGCAAGAAGTGCCTGCACAACTGGCGCTGCTGGACTGCCTCGGCATGACGCCGTCCAATCCTGCGGCCTTTGGTGAAATCCCCGAGGATCAGCAGGATTATGCCATCACCTCGGCCAAGAACATCGACAAGATCGTCTACAACGATCCGGAGTGGTGGGGTAAAAATGGTGGTGATGCGGTGAACGCATTCCTTGAGGCAATTAGCTAACTTCCTGACCTGCCGCCCGACGTTAGACCGTTGGGCGGCCTTTTTCGAAACGGACCTCTGATGCACGCCCTGCGCAAGCACCTACATCCCGGCTGGTTGATCATCGCGCCTTTACTGGTGTTGGTGCTGGCGCTCTATCTGGGTCCGATACTGAATATCCTCTGGCTGAGTATCACAGACCCCGAACCGGGATTTGGCAACTACGCGAAACTGGGCGAAAGTGATGCGTTGGTCCGCATCATCTGGACCACCGTGCGCATCTGCATCATCACCACAATTTTCAGTGTCACGCTGGGCTATTCCATCGCCTACGCCATGGTGCACTGCCACCAGCGCCAGAAGAATTATATGCTGACGCTGCTGCTTGTGTCCTTTTGGATTTCCATACTTGTCCGTACATTTTCATGGCTCATGCTGTTGGGGCGCAAGGGTTTGGTGAATGTCGCCCTCGAAGACATTGGCCTGATTGTCGAACCGATTGCCTTCATGCGTAACGAATTGGGCGTGCTGATTGGCATGATCCACTACATGATCCCCTATGCGGTGCTGCCGCTTTTGGTGTCGATGCAGGCGATTGATCATCGGGTGATGGACGCCTCGCGCAATCTGGGCGCGACGGGCAGTCAAACATTCTGGCGAATTTATCTTCCGCTGACCACACCGGGGCTGGTGGCCTCTACCTTGTTGGTGTTCATCCTGAGCCTTGGTTTTTACGTGACGCCTGCGGTTCTGGGCGGCGGCAAGGTACTGATGGTGGCCGAATATATTTCGGTGCAGTTGCTCGTTACGCTGAAATGGGGCACCGCTGCGATGCTGGCGGCATTGATGTTGTTTGGCGTGCTGGCGATGCTCTGGATCATGTCGCGGTTCATGAAACTCAGCACCGTCTTTGGCGGGGCGGCGCGATGAGAGTAGGGTTGTTCTCCCTTTTCAACCGCATCGGCGCTTGGGTCTTGTTGCTGTTTCTGGTGACGCCTGCGCTGATCGCTATACCCGTGTCACTCACACCTAAGCGGTTCCTGTCGATGCCATCGGGCGAGTTGTCGCTACGACATTTTCAAAAGTTGTTCACCAGCGAGGAATGGTTGTCGAGCTTCTTTCAAAGCGGTGTCATCGCGGTCTCGACCTCTATGCTGGCCACAACGCTTGGCACACTCTGCGCCATTGGGTTGTGGCGCGTGTCGTCGAAATACAGCGAACTTGTACGTGCTTTCCTGCTTCTGCCACTGATCATTCCACAGATCATTTCGGCTATGGCGTTCTACCGCCTTTGGATACCACTGGGTCTGCTCGACAGTTATGCGGGGCTAATCCTCGCCCATACCATCCTTGCAGCACCCATGGTGCTGATCACGGTCAGTGCGTCACTGGCCACCTTTGATCCAAAACTGGAACAGGCGTCAAAAAACCTTGGCGCTTCGAACTGGACAACCATGCGTCGGGTGATCCTGCCCTCCATCAAACCGGGGGTGTTTGCGGGCGCGCTCTTTGCCTTCATCCTCAGCTGGGACGAGATTGTCGTGACACTTTTCATCTCGAAATTCAGCGTCTACACCCTGCCGCGCCGCATGTGGAACGGCATCCGTGAAAACACCGATCCCACCGTGGCAGCCGCCGCCGTGGTGTTGATCGCCATCACCTTAATTGCCTTTGTCGTCTTCGCTATTATGTCGCGCAGGACTGCAAAGAACACTGAAGTTTAAGTGAGGTTCTTATGAACATGGAAACATCTGTTGAAAGCGACCTGTTGATCAACACGGTCCGCCGCTTTGTTGAAACCGAAATGTTTCCCCACGAGGAGGAAGTGGACCGGCTAGGCCATGTCCCCGAAGAGATCGGGCGTGCGATTGAGGCCAAATCCAAAGAGTTGGGCCTGTATGCCTGCAACCTGCCCGAAGAGGTTGGCGGCGGCGGTTTGAGCATCGCGCAAATGGCACTTATTGAGCGCGAATATGGCAAGACCAGCCATGCCCTGCAAAGCTGGGCGGCGCGGCCCACCGAACTGCTCATGGCCTGCGATGCAGAGCAACGCGAGCGCTACCTTTTCCCTGCCGTTCGTGGTGAAAAGCGTGAATTGTTTGCCCTGACCGAACCCGACGCGGGATCGGATGTGATGGGTATGAAAACCAATGCACGCCGCGAGGGGGATGATTGGATCCTCAATGGTTCCAAGCATTTTATCTCTGGCCCCTGCATGCCTGATTTCGCAATTGTTTTTGCCGCAACGGGCGTCGATGAAACGCCTCGTGGGCCGCGCAAACGGGTGACCGCGTTTCTGGTGGACGTCGGCATGGCTGGGTTTGACTGCCGCGAAGGCACGCGCTGCGTCAGCTATCGCGGCTACAAGACGTTTGAGTTGCATTTCGACAATGTGCGCCTTGGTCCTGAACAAGTCTTGGGCGAAGAGGGGCGCGGGCTGGAATTGTCGGGCAAGTGGCTTGGGATGGGGCGCATCTGGGTTGGTGCCACCTGCTGTGGCAAAGCCGAGCGCATTTTGGAGATGGCGACCGATTGGGCGGCAACGCGCAAACAATTCGGCAAACCCATCGGGACGTTTCAGGCCACGGGGTTCCGTCTGGCGGATGGTGCGATGAACCTGCGGGCTGCCGATCTGTTGGTGAATGACGCAGTCGCGCGCGCAGAAAAGGGCGTTATGAGCGATGCGGATGCGGCGATGGTCAAAGTCTATTGCGCGGAAATGCTGGGTAAGATTGCCGATGATGCGGTCCAAATCTTTGGCGGCATGGGCCTGATGGAGGAAATGCCGATCCAACGCTTCTGGCGCGACAGCCGGTTGGAACGCATCTGGGACGGTACGAGCGAAATCCAGCGCCACATTATCACACGATCCATCCTGCGGCCGCTCGGTGCATGACCCCTGAGCGCCGCGCAAATTTCCAACGTCTACTCAGGCCGCGCCACATCGCGTTTGTCGGGGGGCGCGATGCGACGATTGCGATCAACGAGGCTCGCCGGCGTGGCTTTGCCGGACAGATGTGGGCCGTGAACCCCAAGAGAACAGAGCTTGCCGGGCTGCCCTGTGTTGCCTCGATCAACGATCTTCCCGAGGCACCCGATGCGGTCTACCTCGCCATTCCGGCGGGCGGGGTGGTTGCGGCGTTGCAAACCCTCGCGCAGATGGGAGCAGGTGGCGTGGTGTGCTTCTCGGCGGGCTTCAAGGAAACCGGCGATGCGCTCGCCGAACAAGCGTTGATCGACGCGACAGGTGATATGGCGCTGATCGGGCCGAATTGCTACGGGGTTATCAACTACATCGACAATGCCGCCCTTTGGTCGTTCGAACACGGCGGCTGGTCCCCTGGATATGGGGCGGCGATCATCACGCAATCAGGCATGTTTTCATCGGACATCACCATGAGCCAACGCTCCTTGCCGCTGGCCTATATGGTGTCTGCGGGCAATCAGGCGGTGCTGGGCCAAGAGGACTTTCTGGATGTCTTTGCCGACGACCCTGCGGTGCGGGCCATTGGCCTGCACATCGAAGGGTTGCAAGACATCCCCCGCTTTGAACGCGCTGCACTCAGGGCGCTGTCCAAGGGCATTCCCGTTGTTGCACTCAAGACCGGGAGTTCCGAGATTGGGTCAGCCTTGACGGTCAGTCATACCGGATCACTCTCTGGTTCTACAGAACTCTATGAAGCGCTATTCGCACGCACAGGTGTCATTAGCGTGACCAACCCCTCGCAATTTCTCGAGACGCTCAAGCTTCTCTGTGTGGTCGGTGCCCCCAAGGGGTCGCGTGTCGCAGGGTTCACCTGCTCGGGTGGTGGGGCGACGATGTTGGCGGATTACGCAGAAAAGATTGGGCTGACGCTTCCGCCTGTTGATCCTGCGCAAGAACTTGCACTCACCGCGCTGTTGCCTGACATCGCAACTGTGTCGAACCCGCTGGATTACACCACACCGATTTGGGGGCAGGGCGAGTATACCTATCCTGTTTTTGCCAAAGCCATTGCTGCCCTGAACGCGGATGTTGCAGTTCTGGTTCAGGACTATCCTGCTGCTGGGTTAGATGCGTCCAAAGGATACTATCAACAGGATGCTGCGGCCTTTGGGCGGGCAGCCAAAGAACAGGGTCTGCCTGCCGCGATTTGTGCGACTTTACCTGAGAATATGGACCTTGAGACCCGTCAGTTCCTGATTGCTGAGGGGTTAGCCCCGATGCAGGGGATACATGAGACGTTGAATGCGATTGCTCAGGCGGCCACTTGGGCACAGGCCCGTGCGCGCATCGCCGAAAACTGGCCAGCACCCTTGCTGCCAGCGGGGCAAGGGGGGACGCTGGAAATGCTGACCGAAGACCGGGGCAAAGACTGGCTTTCGGGCAAAGGCGTTGCGGTGCCAAAGGGCTGGTCCGTGTCTGGCGAAAAGGTCGCAGAGGCGGCGTGCGAAATTGGCTTTCCTGTGGCGCTCAAGATGATGAGCTCGCTTTTGGCGCATAAGACCGAAGCGGGGGCGGTCGCGCTTGGTCTAGGCACCGCCAAGGCGGTCAATGCAGCCGCCGTACAAATGACCACCGACGTTGCAAATCACGCCCCCAAAGCCGTCACAGACCAGTTTCTGGTCGAAGCCATGTCTCCGCCCCCTTTGGCGGAACTCATCGTCACCTTGCGCAACGATCCGCAATTTGGCGCAGCGCTTGTGCTGGGCAGTGGTGGTGTTCTGGTTGAATTGGTGGGCGATGCGGTGACGCTGCTGTTGCCCGCAACCCATGATGAGATTGAGAAGGCCTTGCAACGCCTGCGTGTCGCACGGTTGCTTGCGGGTTTCAGGGGCCGCCCCAAAGCAGAACTGTCCAAAATAGCGGCCCAAATTCACACTCTTTGTCAGGCCTACCTGCAAGAGCGGGCCACGATCACAGAGATTGAGATCAACCCACTTTTCGTCTATCCCGACCACGTCTGCGCGGTAGATGCATTGCTGCACCGCGTGGTTGCATCATGAGCGGCGCGCGGATTATCCCGAACCCCGATCTGACTGTCGGCGCGGACAACAAACAACGCTGGAACCAGCCCGCGCATCGCCGTCACGGATTTCACAACGCGCATCATCTGTTTCGCCGCACACTGATGGTGCGGTCGCGCAATGTGTTGATGTTGGAACCGCCAAAGGGAAGGCTGCCCGATCAGCCAGCGCGCTTGCAAGACCTGTTGGACCATCCGGCATTCTCGGCGCTCTGCTGTATTCAGGGCAGCCGGATCGTGATGGAAGCGGCGGCGGATGACTTCACAACAACGACACCGCATTCCATTCAATCTGTCTCCAAGCTGCACATCCATCTGATTGTTGGGCAACTTCTGGAACAGGGTCTTATGTCGCTCGAGGCCAAGGTTGCAGACTATCTGCCAGACATCGGAACAGGGTATGCGCAAGCCACGGTACAATCGCTGTTGGATATGGCCGTCAGCAACGATTTTTCCGAGGACTACAGTGACCCGCAGTCGGATTGTTATACTGAGGAAGTCGCCTTGGGCTGGCGGTTGCCCACAGATGATCTGGCAGAGACTACTTTGGTCGATTTCACCAATGCGATCACGGGTTTTACCCCGCCGGTCCCGCAAGAATACGCCGCATATAAATCTGCCAATACCGACGTCCTGACCCGCATTGCGGCCGCGGTTTCGCCACGGCCCTTGGCGCTGCATATCGAAGATATCGCCGATGCCGCCGGATATGAGGGCGCGTTTCACATCAGCCGCAGCCCTGACGGATTTCCCGCCTTTTCCGGCGGGGGCTGCCTGAGTGCGCGTGACCTTGCGCGATTTGGACTGTTGTTTGCGCGGGCGGGGCGCGACATTTCGGGCAAACCCTTTGCGAATGCGGCATTCATCGTCCATAGCTTGTCGCGCGATGCCGCTAAACTCACCCCTCCAAAGGACTGGTTGCAATACTCAAACCACCTAATGACGGATGGGCGGTTTGTCGGGCATGCTGGCTACGGTGGGCAGTTTCTGATGGTCGACACGCTGTCGGGGACTTCCTGCGCCTTTCTCAGTGTCTTGGAAAACGAAGCAGGTTATGACGATGCCTATATGGGCCTTGTTGCCCAAACCCTGCGAGAGCTGTGCGACCAATGATGCGCCCACAGGGCCGATATTAACAACGAAATAGAGTGGCGAAGAGATGAGCGCATTTGATGAAGACCTGTTCCTGAAAGGGCTTGAGCAACGCAAAGCCACGCTGGGCGCTGAATATGTTGAGAAAAACCTCGCGGCGGCGGATGATTTCACCCGGCCCTTCCAAGAAGCGATGACCGCGTGGTGCTGGGGTTTTGGCTGGGGTGACGATGTCATTGATGCAAAGACGAGATCCATGATGAACCTGTCAATGATCGGCGCCTTGGGGAAAATGACCGAATGGGAAATCCATTGTCGAGGTGCGATCAGCAATGGCGTCAGCACCGATGAAATTCGAGCGATCATCCACGTAATCGGTATTTATTGCGGTGTGCCACAGGCGCTGGAGTGTTTTCGCGTTGCACGCAGAGTGATCGAAGAGGGATGAGGCGGCAAGAGTAACGAAAGATATCCAAGCGTGGAGCGGGAATACCTAAGCGATGCGGACGCCTTGATCCTTTAAGATTGCCTGCACCGAAGTCATGCTCACCTCGTCGAACCCGCAGCGGTCCTTGATCGACACTGCTGCGGCAACACCTGCACCCTGTCCCGCAACAGCGCAACAAGCCATGTTGCGGGTGGCTGCGTGGGCGATACGGTCCCCGCCGATAGCGCGGCCTGCGACGATCAGGTTTTTCACCTGTTTGGGCAACATCGCGCGGTAAGGGATATGCATATAACGGCCCGTTGTCGGGATGATAAGAACGCCGTAACCGTCGATGAACTCGGGGTAAATGCCGACGCTGTCGTCAAACCGTGCCTCATGGCGCACATCGTTTTCGGTGATGTTGTATGCCGCGTCGATCTTGCAGGTATCCCGGATACCGATGGACATCCCGAAATTGCGCAACCGTACAGCTTCGCAGCCCGGCGTATAATGGCGCAGCGCATCAATGGCATGCATCGCCTGACGGCGCCCCTCAATCTCGAACCGTGTCATACTGTCAGGGTCGGTGCCGTCACAGCCTGCCAGATGGATGAGGTTCATATAGGTCATTTCGCCACTGTCATGCACCGCCCCCCAAGTGCCGCCAATTGTATTCAGATGAGCAGGGATGATGCCGTCCTTGATGGCACGCTCAAAGGGTTTGCCCAGAAAAGGCGAAAACATGTCGTCTTCCTTGCCCGCAGTCTCGACCACCCATTCTCCCGATGACCAGTCTTTGTAGGTCTGCGGATCGGCTTTGACGCCTGCCATGAAAGCGGCTTTGTCGACGCCAGCAAGGTGGAACATGACGCTGGCGGCCTGCATGTCTTCCACAGGTGTTTTGGACGTTGGCGCACCAGCACGCAGGGCCACGTCCGCGTCGCCAGTTGCATCGACCACCCGCTTGGCAAGGATTGCCTCGCGGCCGGCTTTGGATTCCACAATCACACCGATGATCATATCTCCCTCCATGATCGGTGCTGCGAATTGGCGGTGTAGCATCGGATGGATGTCCGCCTCTTGCACCAGCGTATCAGCGACCAGCTTGAACCCCTCGCTGTCCAGCTCATAGCTGAGCGACTGACTTTCCGGCACAGCCGCACCCATGACCTTGGCACGTTCCTCGAACTCCCAGCCGATGCCCCCTGCCTCGACCGTGGCCTCGTGGCGGTACCATGCAAAGCCTTCGACCCCGACAACCGTGATGTTACCCCCAAAGCAGCCGAACCGCTCAAGCAAGGTGACCGACACACCGCAGCGCGCAGCGGCCAAAGCAGCGGCCAGCCCGCCAGGACCGGAGCCCACAACCAGCACGTCTGTTTCATGCACAACAGGTGTGTGGCGAGCGGGCTCTTGGATGGACTTTGCTGGCAATCTGTGTCTCCTATATTGGCGCTTGGAGCGAAGCATTGCCAAGCCCGTTAACGTCTTGGGCTTGAAGCTGGCGCACCAGCAAATCGGTGTCGATGTCCTGTACAGCCTGTCCCGCGTCCAACGCAAGGGAGGCAGCAGTGCCTGTTGCCTGTCCCATCGCCATACATTGCGGCATGCCGCGCACAGAGGCAAAGGCGACAGGGTCCGCGCAAAGGATACGGCCCGCAAACATCAGGTTTGTAATATGCTCGGGGATCAGCACGCGGAATGGGATGGTATAGTATCCACCTGTTTCAACAATCGCATCATGGGTCATGCTCGCATCGGTCCGCATGACATCATCAATGGGATTGTCACAGCACACGATGCCGTCGTGAAATCGTGTGTTCTGCTTAAGGTCTTTGCCGGTCACGCGGTAGACGGCTTGCAGTTTACGCGTCTCACGCACACCGACAGTTGGCCCAAGGCTGGCCATACGCGCGCCCGCAAATCCGGGCACATCTGACGTTAGGAACTGCGCAAGCTGGTGACAGCGGCGGCGGCCTTCCTGAGTGGCTTGGCCCGCGGCGACCGGATCAGTGCCATCAACCCCGCGAATGACAACCGAATTGCAAAACACCGTGTCTGCGTGAAATCCCTTCATCAGATAGAGCTTTGCCAGATCAGGATGCAGACGACCCTCAGCAATTCCCTTAGCTGCATAGCTGGTGAAGTAGGGATCATCGCCCACAAAGGTCTGAGCCCAATCCACCCCAAGCATATGAAACGACAAGGTCACACCCATCATGTTGCCACCCGCATCACCCAAGTTGAAAGGCACGCCCGACTTGGCGGAAATATCCCCATCTCCCGAACAATCGATCACGATTCTTGGCGCGATGTTGAAAGGGCCGTTGCGGTCATAACAGGTCACTTGCGCGATGCTTGTACCGTCCATCACCGGCGTGATCGCAGTTGTATTCAGCCTGACGCGCACGCCTGCTTCTTCCAGCATCTCGAACATGGTCAGGGTGGCGATGTCATGATCGTACTGAATCTCGGACCCGAAATTGGCAAGGGTGCAGGGCCGTTTCTCGGCCGCAGGAGGGGTCATAGCGGCAAGGCGCTGCGTTAATTCCTCCATCAACCCACCGATGGTGTGACCCGCAGGATAGGCCGCCCCCCAAGGCATACCGGGGCAAAAGGCCATGACGCCGCCAACCTTACTTGTGGCCTCAAGCAGTATCACATCCAGCCCCGCCCTCCCCGCAGCGACAGCGGCTCCAAATCCGGCGGTGCCACCCCCAATCACAAGGACATCTATTTGTATTTGTGGTGCCACTTCTGCCGCTCCTTCACTGCCTGCCAAAATGGGTCGCCATCTTATTATCGGGATCAATTGCTGCCTGTTCCAATAGCCAGTCGCGGAACACAACTGCGTCGGGGTGTTCTCGTCCATCCTCTGGCGCGTTTAGAAAAAAGGCCTCTTTCAAGGGCAATGCAATGTCGAAAGGGCGTACCAGCCTGCCACTGTCCAGAATAGGCCGCGACATAGATGAGCGGCCCAAGGCAATACCACCGCCCGTCGCCGCAATCTCGAATACCAGCAAAGAGGTGTCGCATTGCATGCCTTGCCCCGCATTGACGTCTTTGGCACCAGCGGCGCGCAGCCAGTTGGCCCAGCCTTCCTCATAGCCAAGTACATGCAAAAGGCGGTGATGCCTGAGATCGGACGGGGTCTTGAGCGGTGGGCCGTCCTGTCGCACATGCGGCGCACAGAGCGGCTCCAGTACTTCCCAAGTCAACCGGTCGGAGCGAAAGCCTGCCCAGCGTCCAGTGCCGTACTGAATATCCAGATCAAAGCGTTCTTTGTCGAATTCTTCGCCCCAGACGCTTGAGACCAGCCGGATCGGCACTTCCGGGTGCTTGGCCATGAAGGATGTCAGGCGCGGTGCGATCCATGCGACGGAGTATCCGACTGGTGCACGCACCGTCAGCACTTCCGAGCGTCTGTTGCCGAACACCTCTTCGGTTCCCGCGGCCAGACGTTCGAACCCGTCACGGATTTTGGGCAGATATGCGGCCCCGACTTTGGTAAGCACAAGGCTGCGCGGTTTGCGTTCAAACAGCGGCTCGCGCAGGAATTGCTCTAGCAGTTTGACCTGCTTGCTGATCGCCGCCTGCGTCAGGTTCAATTCTGCCGCAGCATTGGTAAAGCTCAGATGGCGGGCCGAGGCTTCAAAGGCGCGCAGCCAAGTGAGATGTGGAATTTTCTGCCTCATGGGCAACCTTTGCATAACTCTGGTAGGGTCATTGAACGATAATCATTCGCTTGCCGCCCGCCAGATTGCGACGTCAGATGGGCGCAAATGGAGGGGCACATGACAATACCAAGTTTGCAAGTAGATCTCGGGTTCGATCCGGACAGGCTGGCGCGGATCAGTGCATGGATGCAGGCACATGTGGATGAAGGGCGGCTGGCAGGGCTGTCGGTTCAGATCAGCCGCAAAGGACAGGTGGCCTATGTCCAGCACAGGGGCCTGCGTGATATCGCAGGCGGCAAAGAGGTGTGCACCGATACTGTATGGCGCATCTATTCTATGACCAAACCGGTCACCACACTCGCGGCCTTGATGCTGTATGAACAGGGTGCGTTTCAACTGGACCAACCGGTATCGGACTTCCTGCCCGGTTTTGGTGCAGCAGGGGTCTGGTGTGGGGAAGGGCATCCGCTGGAGGATACCGAGCCGCTGCACAGACCTGTGACCATCCACGATTTGATGACCCATCAGGCGGGGCTGGTTTATGGCGATGTGCAAGGCGATGCGCTTGAGCGGGCGTGTTGCGCCGAGGGGTTGGATTTCGATTGGCCGGGCGACACGATGGCCGCCGCCGTGGCGCGCCTTACCGCTCTGCCCTTGGCGTTTCAGCCTGGTGCGCGCTGGTTCTACGGGCTGTCTACTGATGTGCTGGGACATCTGATTGAAGTGATATCGGGCCAGCCCCTGTCGGCGTTTCTCAAGAAACAAATTTTTGATCCGCTGGGCATGCAGGACACGGGCTTTGCTGTGAGCCCCGCTCAGGCAGGCCGAATGGCGACCCTTTATGATGTGGACCTGAACAACGTCTCGGGAAAATATGATCCCGAAGGGGCCGTGACCCTCGAAAGTGGCGGTGGCGGGCTGGTCACCACGCTGGGCGATTACCAGCGGTTTGCGGATATGATGCTGGCGCGCGGTTGCTATGCCGGTGGGCATCTGCTGGGGCGCAAGACTTTCGATCTGATGGTGTCCAACCACATGGGCGGTGATCTGGCCACAAGGGGGCAGACGCATTTCAGCGAGACCACGCTGCAGGGGATCGGATTTGGCTTGGGGGTTTCGGTGATGCTGGACCCAAACCGCGCCCAAATCCTTGGCTCGCCCGGAGAATTTGCCTGGGGCGGTATGGCCTCGACTGCATTCTGGGTTGATCCTGTGGAAGAGATGACCGTGATCCTGATGACGCAACTGGTCCCGTCGAGCCACTACACCCTGCGCCGCCAGTTGCGGGTGCTGAGCTATCAGGCGTTGGTCACATAGGGCCATCAGGTCGGGAGCGCGTCAGGAGCAAGATGACAGGCAATCGTCAGACCGTCCGGAAAAACCAGGTCAGGCGGCGTTGTCGTTTCGCACAGATCCCGCATGGCATGAATGCAGCGATTGGCAAACGGGCAGCCCTTTGCCGTAAGCTCAACCCCGCTGGCACTGGCGGCGCGCGCCTCGTCAGTCTGTGCGACACCCTCAAGCCAGCCCTGGCGCATTTCCGGCACCGATGCCAAAAGTAGCTTGGTGTAGGGGTGAAAGGGCGGCTGGAACACCGCCGCCGCCGGACCTTTTTCCATCACACGCCCCGCATAGAGGACCACCACATCATCGGCAAAGCTGGAGACGGTTGACAGGTCATGGCTAATGAACATGAAGGAGACTCCAAGCCGGTCTTTCAGGTCGTTCAACAGGGCAATCACTCCCGCCGCGACAACCGTATCAAGGGCCGATGTCACTTCGTCACACAAGATGACCTTGGGATCGGCTGCCAACGCCCGCGCAAGGTTCACCCGCTGCTTTTGGCCGCCGGACAATTCCCCCGGATAGCGGCTGGCGAACTCTGGCGGCAGGTCGACAAGGGTCAACAACTCAGCAACCCGATCGACCTGCGCGCGCCCTTTCAGGCTATGGTAAAACCGCAGAGGACGGCCCAGCAAATCGCGGATACGCATGCGCGGGTTCAGCGCGGTATCAGCCATCTGAAACACGATCTGGCAATCGCGCAAAGTGGCTTTGTCACGTGCGCCGACAGATGGTGCAACGGTTTTGCCCTCGATCTGCGTCTCTCCTTCACGGGTCGGCGTTAGCCCGGCGATGACGCGTGCCAGCGTAGACTTGCCGCAACCGGATTCGCCAATAACGCCAACAACTGTTCCCTTGGGTACATCGACACTAACGTTTCGCAGGATGGTTGTGGCTCCATATCCTGCAGTGATGTTACGTGCGGACAAGACAATCTCGGGCTTCTTTGGTTCGGCTTGCACGGGGCGGACCTTGGGTGTGACTGCATCCATCAGGGTTTTGGTATAGGCGTGCTGCGGCGCGTGAATGATCTGGTCTGTCTCGCCCGCCTCGACCACTGCGCCATCTTTCAGCACCAGAATGCGATCCGCCATCTGGGCCACAACGGACAAATCATGGGTGACATATATGGCGGCAGTACCCTGTTCGCGGATAATGCTCTTGAACGCCTTGAGCACCTCGATCTGGGTTGTCACATCAAGCGCGGTTGTAGGCTCATCCAAGATCAGCAGGTCCGGCCCGCAGGACATCGCCATGGCAGCCATAAGGCGCTGAAGCTGCCCGCCCGAAACCTGATGTGGAAAACGGGATCCGATATGTTCGGGATCGGGCAGATCAAGCTTCTGGTAAAGCTCAAACGCCGTGTTTGCTGCCGTTGCCGCATCCGCAGTACCATGCCACAGCGGAGCCTCGGTCACTTGCTTGCCAATGCGGATCGCAGGATTGAAACTGGCCGCTGCGGATTGCGCAACATAGGCCACCTCGCGCCCGCGCAGGCTGTGGCGTTCTGGCGGTGCCAACGTCATGATATCGCGCCCGTTCAAGACCACTTGGCCCCCGAAAATGCGGCATCCGGGCCGCGCGAAGCCCATGGCCGCCAGTGAAATGGTCGATTTGCCTGAGCCGCTTTCGCCGATCAGCGCCAGGACCTCGCCCTTTTTCACGCTCAGTGAAACACCCGTGACGATGGGCACATAGGTTCCGCCGGGCGGGCGGCCACGGACATCCAGATCGGTAATGCTCAGTATGGTGTCGGTCATTGATCGATCTTCTCCAGCACGGTTTCGCCCTGTTGGCGCTGCTGAAACCAATCTACTAACAGGTTCATACAGATGGTTAGCGAGGCGATACAGCCCGCTGGGATCAGCGCCGCGGAAGAGCCGAGAAACAGCCCTCCGATGTTTTCCTGAACCATCAGCCCCCAATCAGCGGCCGGTTCCTGAACGCCAAGGCCAAGGAACGACAACCCAGATAGGAACAGGATCGAAAAGGTAAAGCGCAGCCCGAATTCCGCGATCAAAGGGGCCATCGCGTTGGGCAGGACTTCGCGGCTCAGGATCCACCACGCGCCTTCGCCGCGCGCGCGTGCGGCATCGACAAAGTCCATCACGCCGATGTCCATCCCCAGTGCGCGGCTGACCCGAAAGACGCCAGTGGACAGCACAAGGCCCACAGTACAGACTAGAACAGGGATCGACGTGCCAAGTGCGCCGATAACGACAAGGGCCAGAAGCGTTGAGGGAAAGGCCATGAATGCTTCTACGATCCGGCTGACGACAATGTCGAACCAGCCCCGTAGAATGGCAGCGGCAAAACCCAATGTGACGCCCGCTGCAAAGGCAATAATAGTTGTGATCAGAGCCAATACTAAGGTTGTACGCACCCCGTAAAGCAGTCGGGAAAATACATCACGGCCCAGCTTGTCGGTGCCCAGAAGACCGCCTTCGCCAATGGGCGCGAAAGTCTTTGTTGAGATGATTTCCGCCTCGCCATGAGGCGCGAGCGTCGGGCCGAAAAAGGCCAGGAACACCCACAGCAGCAGAATGGAACCCGCGACAATGGCCGTTTTGGTCAGGCGCAGGCCGGCAAAGACAGAGGCACGCGCAGCAGGGATATCAAGGTCGCTCATTTGGGATACCTCAGGCGCGGATTGGACATGATGGAAAGAATGTCCGCTGTCAGGTTCAGCACGATATAGACCGTGCCAAAAATCATCGCGCAGGCTTGGATCAGGGGAATGTCGCGCAATGTGACGCCGTCGATCAACAGACGGGTCAGGCCCGGCACGCCAAAAATGGTCTCAACAATAATAACACCGGACACCATGTAGCTGAGGTTCAACGCGATCACAGTCAGGATCGGTGAGAGCGCATTGGGCAAAGCATGGCGCAAGACCAGCCGCCATTTGGGCAAGCCTTTGAGCGCAGCCATTTCCATATAGGCAGAGGAGAAAATGTTTATCACCGACGCGCGTGTCATGCGCATCATATGCGCCAGAACCGCAAAGCCCAACGTCAGGACGGGCAGGGTCAAGGCCTGTGCATTCTGCCAAAAGCTGTAATAGGAGCGCGTATTGGCAGAGGACGACAGCCAACCAAGCTCGACCGCGAAAATCTTCATCAGGATCAATCCGATGAAGAATTCTGGAACAGCGATCAGGGCCAGCGTACCCATGGCCAGCGACTTGTCCAATGCACCGCCTGCGCGCATCGCCGCCCAAAGGCCAAGTCCGAGTGCCACGGGGATCGAAAATGCTGCCGCCAGCAAAGCCAGCCGCAGCGTGTTCCACATCCTGCTTTCGATCATATCCGCCACGGGCCGCTTGGTAGCTAGCGATGTACCAAGATCGCCTTGAAGCATCCCGCCCAGCCATTCACCGTAACGCTGAACGGCGGGCCGGTTCAGGCCCATCTGTTCGCGCAGAGTGGCAAGCGCTTCTTCGGTGCGGTTCTGGCCTAACACAGCTTCGGCCACGTCACCGGGCAAGATTTCTGTGGCCCCGAATATGATGAGCGACGCCAGAAACAGGGTCAGAAGACCCTGTAGCAAGCGGTTGATGATGAGTTTTACCACCTTGTCTCTCCCTGCCAAGGTAGGCCGACTGTCGCCTTAGGGCTGGACGGAGGCAAACAACTTAATGCGCCTTAATGGGGTCGTTTTGGTTATGGCTCGGCTATGCATGTTCAAAATCAATGCATAACTCTCGTTATGGCTCAGTCATGGAATTCGTTGTTTGTGCGAATAGCCCATCCGCTTTCAACATCTGTCCAATTAGAACTTTCAGGGAGGAAAAAAAATGTCTGACATTGATCAACTAATGCGTCAATACAAAGCAGGGGCGCTTAGCCGCCGGGGCTTTATCAAACGCGCTGGAGCGTTTGGTCTGATTGTGCCGGCTGCAACCAGCCTCTTGTCTACGGCTGGTCCTGCCACAGCGCAAGAACCCAAGCGCGGTGGGTGGTTGCGCATCGCGCAGGGCAATACCGATGATACGCTGGAGCCGGTACGAATGACCGACACGGCAGATGCGATCTATGCCAACTGCGTCTATCAGCGCTTAACTCGTCTGCTGCCCTCGCTTGAGGTCGAAGGTGACGCGGCTGAAGAATGGAGCGTGAATGCGGGAGCCACAGAATGGACTTTCAAGTTGCGCTCTGGCCTGACCTTCCACAATGGCCAGAATGTCACGTCTACGGATGTTGTGGAAAGCCTGCAACGTCACATCGCTGAAGGTTCTGAGTCTCCGGCCAAGGCATTGCTTTCTACGGTGACAGATATTGATGCCCTTGACGCAATGACGGTTAAGATCACGATGTCATCGGGCAATGCGGACCTGCCGGTGATTATGTCGGACTACCATCTGTCGATTCACCCTGCGGGCTTTACCAACTTTGACATGGCCGTAGGTTCCGGCCCTTTTAAGGTGGCCGAATTTGTCCCCGGCGAGCGTGTGGTGTTCGAGCGTTTCGACACGTATTACGAGCCCAGCAAACCTTATCTGGACGGTCTGGACTTCATTCCCGTGCCGGATGCCAACGCAACGCTCAGCGCGCTATTGTCCGGTGATGTAGATATCATCTATAACGTGCCGCCCTTTGCCGTTGACCAGCTTAGCGCGAATGACAATGTCACATTGCACAACACGCCCACAGGCAGCTTCACCAATATGGTGATGATGGTGGATCGTGCGCCAACTGATAATTTGGACTTCCGTAAAGGCGTCAAACACGCGCTGGACCGCGAGTTGATCCTGAGCCAGGTGTTCAAGGGCATCGGCACCATTGCCGCTGACACGCCTATCGGGCCAACCTACAAATACTGGTGTTCGGATGTGAAACCGGCGGAATACGATCTGGACAAGGCAAAGTTCCATTTCGACAAGGCGGGCGTCAGCGGGTTTGAGCTTTTCACTTCAGAAACTGCCGGATCGTCGGCCAATGATATCGCCCTGACGTTCCAGCAATCGGCCAAGGGCGCTGCGGATGTCACCGTGACCAAAGTGCCATCAGACGGCTTCTGGTCGCACACGTGGATGCAAAAGCCGATGACCATGTCGGGCTGGAACGCGCGGCCCACGGTTGACGCTTTCCTCACCATTGCTCATATGAACGGCGGTAGCTGGAACGAGACGATGTGGGGGTCCGATCAGTTTGATCAGTTGATCATTGCTGCTCGTGCCGAGCTGGACGAGGCCAAGCGCGCCCAGATGTATTGCGACATGCAGCACATGCTGAATGATGATGGCGGCTTTGTGAACGCAGTGTTCCAGAACCAGCTTGAGGCAAGCGCAAAGAACGTAATGGGCTATGAACCGCATCCTGTCGGCTCGTTGGGCGGATTTTTTCAGGTTGCGCGCAACCTGTGGCTGGCCTGAAGCGACACTACTTGTCGTAAACAAAAAGGCCACCGTTCCAAATGGAGGGGTGGCCCGCACCTTAGATCGCACATCGCGCTGGATTTTTTCCTATGTTTACTGTCTCTCCGACAACCCGGCTTCGGCCGTCTCCTTTCTATGCGGCCACCCTTCACGAGGGCATGACCAGCGTCATGGTCTATAACAACATGATCCTGCCTGCCTCTTACGGCGACCGCGAGGCGGAGTATTGGCGGATCATCAACGGCGTGTCGATGTGGGATGTGTCGGTCCAACGCCAAGTGCAACTGACAGGGACGGATGCCGCACTGCTTGCCCAACTTCTTAGTCCGCGGGACCTGTCCACCTGCAAGATCGGACAGGGTAAGTACATCCCGATGTGCAACCATAAAGGCATTCTGATCAACGATCCGGTGCTGTTGAAACTGGACGTTAATCGGTACTGGTTCTCGATTGCGGACAGTGACATGTGGCTTTGGGCGCGTGCAATCGCGGCAGAGCGTGGGTTGAACGTGCAGATCACGGAACCGGATGTCTCGCCGCTTGCAGTGCAGGGGCCCTTGGCGGAGGATGTTGTGGCCTCAATTTTCGGTGACTGGGTCCGCAGCCTCAAGTACTTCTGGTTCAAGGAAACCGAGATCGAAGGTATCCCCGTCGCCGTCCAGCGGTCCGGCTGGTCAAAACAGGGCGGCTTCGAAATTTACCTGATGGATGCCACCAAGGGCGCGCAGCTTTGGAACATCGTAAAAGAGGCGGGACGTCCATATGACATTGGTCCTGGCGGGCCGACAACACCAGAGCGTCTGGAAAGTGGTTTATTCTCGTTTGGTGGTGACAGCGACGACAAGACCAATCCCTTCGAAGTCCGTCTTGGCAAATACATCGACCTGAATGTGCCAGATGAAGTGGTTGGCATCACCGCATTGCGACGCATCGCGCAAGAAGGTCCCGAACGCCACCAGCTTGGGGTGAAGTTGGTGGGGGACAGCCCTGCGCCCCTAGGGTTTGCGTGGGAACCTATCATAGTGGATGGGCAAAAGGTTGGCGACATGACGGCCTGTGGTTGGTCACCTCGTCTGCGCCAAAACATTGGATTTGCGCTGATCAGCCGTGACATCGGGGTTGGTCAATCGGTCGAGATCATGCGTCCTAAGGGGCCGATTCGAGCAGAGGTTGTCGATCTTCCATTTCTATGAAACGGCGTTCGACAGTGTCCCGATCCCTTGAATGCTTATCGTCAGGACGTCATTTGCTCTCAAATACCTCTTGGGAACCCGACTGCCGCCGGTGCCATCCGGCGATCCTGTGGCGATTACATCGCCCGGATGCAACGTAAACAAGGATGAGGCATAGGCGATCTGTTCGGGCAGCGAGAAAATCATCTCTTGCCCGTATGCAGATTGCAACGTTTGCCCGTTCAAGGTGACAGTGAGGTGTAAATCGTCGACAGGCGGGAGGACATCAGCAGTGGCGATCCACGGCCCCCATGACCCTGAGTTTGCAAAATTTTTGCCCGCATAGATCGAGTGTTTCTGCCATTCGCGCACTGAACCATCGTTGAAAGGCGCGTAGCCTAGAACATGATCCATCGCTTGCGCGGCCGTCACATGGCGTGCTGGTTTTCCGATCACAACCGCAATTTCGCCCTCATAGTCAAAGCTGTCGGCCGGTGTGCCGCGCGGTGCCTCCAGAGTGGCACCATGCCCGACAAGTGTCTCGCTTTCCTTGCCAAACAGGATGATGTGTTCAGGGCTGGGCGGGGCCACGCCATCAACGGGGTAGGGCTTGGGATAGTTCATACCAACACAGATGATCTTGCGCGGGTTTGGAATGGGCGGCTGGAATGTGATTTCAGTTATGGGAAGCGCAGTAGATAGATTTCCAGTGTCTTTCAGGGCGTCGGAGTTTTCGGCATCCAATATGTCGCGCAGGGTCGGGAACTGCGCAACAAGGGCGGGGCTTGCCGGGGTCACGGTTTCGCCATTGAAAACACCATAAAGCGCATGGCCGCGATGCAGAAAGGATCCGATATTCATGGCTTGTCTGCCTCGAATGCGGCTTCGCGCTGGCGCAGAATGGCGGTGAGCGTATCATTGTAGGGCGTCGGAATGCCCAATGCGCGGCCCATGACCGGCACGATCCCGTTAATCGCGTCCAGCTCGGACGCGCGTCCAGCCAAGTGATCCAGCAGCATTGAGGGGCGTGCTTTTGGCATACCCGCGCCGAAGGCCGTAACATAGGCGACCGGATCATCAAACGACAGCGGGACATCCTTGGCCTTTGCAATTGCATAAGCCTCGCCCATAGCGCCAAGGGCAATCCGCCAGTGGTCAGGCTGATCCATCAACGCGCCGACCGTGACGTTGAAAGTCGTGCAGGGTGCGCTGAAGGTCACGTTGCACAGAAACTTTTCCCAGATCAGCTGGGTTATGTTTTCGAACGCTTTGGCGTTGAATCCCGCCTCCTGCCAGACCGCCTCGACGCGTTTCAACCGATCCGTGATACCGCCGCCCATCTCTCCGATACGGATCAACTTCATGCTGTTGTGATGGGCGTGACCGGGGCCTTTCATGGACGCACCGAACCCGTCAGCAACCCCCAACAGGACGTTGTCTGTCGGCATGTGCTGCGCGATACGCTCGCCCGCGCCAAGCCCGTTCTGGATGGTCAGAACCACTGCATCGGGACCGATAATCGGGGCAGCGGCTTGCGCGGCCGGACCTACGCCTGAGGCTTTGGTGGCAAGGATACACAGATCGCATGCTCCAACATCCGCGATCCGAGTGGTTGCCCGCACCGATGTGACAGTCCTGTCGCCACTGGCCCCTTCAACGCGCAGGCCTTTGGCATTGATCGCATC
>ENA-OQVM01001310-OQVM01001310.1-marine-metagenome-genome-assembly--contig:-NODE-1310-length-33279-cov-10.128034_pt1 | contig 33279 bp, 45 predicted proteins | sample MGYA00237776_ERZ505498 | MGnify/ENA primary metagenome ERZ505498 (study PRJEB26159, sample SAMN06265151) | marine metagenome | isolation source: Helgoland LTER site | place: Germany:Helgoland, sampling...
AGGATTCACAAGGTTTCAAGAAATATCTAGACTTCAGTGGGAAGAACTTCCTGTTGATGTTATATCAGCACCACCACTAATTATTGCAGAAATTTCAAGTGATTCAAATCTTCATATTGGTAAACAAGGTAAACCAAATACACCAGAAAGTATTTGGAATCTTGCATTAAAAATGGTTGACAAGGGAGCATTAACTGATGATGATGCAATTATAAAGAAATGGATTTTTAAAAGAGCAAGAGACAAAAAGCATGAAGTAAAAGAAAAGATTTTTAAGAATTATCAATTAAGAAGACCTTCTACTAGTCCTATGCAAACTTTTCACCAAGATAAAAGTGGTGAAAATTCAATTAAAGTATATTGTAAAGACCATAAAATGTTTAAAAATGATATTGGAATAGTAAGGGGCGATGGTGACTCTGCTTCTGGTTGGAACACTATATTCCAAATGATAATGGAACATCCATATAAGAAAAAGATATGGGGAATGTGGGTGCCTGAACCAAATCAAAATACTTTAGCTGCAGATAGAAAAAAACAACTAAGTTCAGCAAAAAAATTTCATTTAGAAAAAGCAGAGAATCTTGCAAAAGTTTATCAGCTAGTTCAAGAAAAAGGTAAAGACCCACTTAATCCAGAACACATTGTTAAATATGGTTTTAACATAGAATGTCGTCATGTAGCTCAAGACACTACGCCAGACCCCTCTAAGGGCGGTGCTCCAAAAGAAGAAGGTTGGGTAGATTGATAATAATGATTGGCGGTGTGCCTTGCTCAGGTAAGTCCACATTAATGAGAAATCTAATTCAAGAGATGGGTTCGCATGAAGATGTCGAACCCATGAAACTATTTCCATGTCAAAAGCATGGGGATACTCTTGTAGTAGGACGATATCCAGCTGGAGAAACTTTTGGTGGAACTGACCGCATATCCTATGGAGCAATTCCAAAGTTTCGTGATTTCATTAATCAAGAAGCACCCAAACATAAACACATTTTTCTAGAGGGCGATAGATTTTTTCGTGCAGTTGATATTGAATGGTTGTTATCAGAACATGATGCAAAGGTTTATATATTAAAGGTATCACCAGAAGTAGAAAGTGAAAGACACATTGCAAGAGGAGATGAACAGGCTGAGAATTGGTTACAAACCAGAAGGTCTCTTATCAATAATCTACAAACTAACTTTCTTCTTATGGGTGAATTAGATATACGACTAACCGATACATGGGATGCTCTGCATGAACTAAAAAATGAAATCAAAGGAACATGCAGATAAATAGTTATGGAGATAGTATGAAAAGATTATTAAAAACAGTTCATGTGGAACACTATGAAGAATTTGAAGGCGATGAACGACTTATTAGAGTTGAAACTACAACGGAGAAACATTTCCCTAGTGACTCATCACCTAAACACAGACCAACCAAATCTACTAAAGTAGAGTACATATAGTTTATTATGGACAATTATATTAGAAAGTATGATAATGTAGTGACCGATGATTTCTGTGATGGTTTGATTGAAAAGTTTGAAGACCATCCAGAACAGCAAGAAAAACTATCTCAAGGCTTGATGTCTTTAACGCACCTTGAAATGATGCGTCCAGATACACAAATATGGAATAAAGATGTTATGCATCTTGTAGATGTTTTTAAGAAGTATGTTACAGTATACAAAAACGAATGTAAAATTGAACCAGTAATGTGGCCTGATAAATATTTAGTTGAATCATTTAGAATAAAACGATATTTACCAAATGATACAGATCAATTTGGGCCTCATGTAGATTCAAAAGATGCAAACAGTTGTAAAAGATTTCTAGCATTCTTTTTGTATCTTGATAATAATGATGGTGGTTCAACCATGTTTCCACAAATGGACATTACATCAAAATGTAAGAAGGGTTCATTATTAGTTTTCCCACCACTCTGGCCTTGGCTACATGAGGGTAAAAAACCAATTGATAAACCAAAATATATAGTAGGGAGTTATTTAAAATATGTCTGAATTATTAGACCAATTTGGTCAACCAATAGGTGGTAAGACTGAAAAAGAATTGCCGAATGCACCATTACCAAATGTCGAGCAGCTGCTGCAAGACCCAATTACAAAGAAGTTTCTTTTTCTTAATAGCAAGGAAGAGCCAGATATTACAGCTATAGGATTGACAGACGAAACTGATTACGCGGGCGTGGTCTACAAATACGGCCAAGTTACTCTCCCTGATGAGTCTAAAATAGTTGATGGAGAACCCTTGAGTTTACAGTTTAAGTATGATATAATAGAAAACAATGGATATCCTAAAGAAAAATTTGGAGATGATTTCTTCAAACTTATCGGAGATATTTTATTTCACATTATTATAACTCAATCAGAGGACGGCTCAATTGACGAACCAAACAATAGAACGGACAGCACTCAGTAATTTAGTATCCAACGAAGAATATTGTCGAAAGGTATTACCTTTTATCAAGGCTGATTACTTTGCTGTTAAAGAAGAACGAGTTGTCTTTGAAGAAATTACAAGCTTTGTTGATAAGTATCGAAAGATGCCAACAAAGATTTCTTTGGAAATTGAAGTAGAATCCAGACAAGATTTAACCGAAACTGAACATAACAAAATTGTGGAAATTATCAAGACACTTGATTCCACAGATGTTGATATGGATTGGTTGGTAGATACTACTGAGAAGTTCTGTAAAGACAAAGCCATCTATAATGCAATTGTTGATGGTATCTCTATTATTGATGGGAAGGATAAGAATCGTGGTGCAGATGCTATACCTAGTTTACTTACAGATGCACTTGCAGTATCTTTTGATAATGCTGTAGGACACGATTATTTTGACGATAGTGCCTCAAGATTTGATTTCTATCACAAGGTAGAAGAACGTATACCATTTGACCTAGAGTTTTTCAACAAAATTACCAAAGGTGGATTACCACAGAAAACATTGAATATCGCACTTGCTGGTACAGGTGTTGGTAAATCTTTGTTTATGTGTCACATGGCTGCAAACTGTTTATCACAAGGTAAGAATGTATTGTACATTACTCTAGAAATGGCAGAAGAACGCATCGCAGAACGTATTGATGCAAATCTATTAAATGTTTCTATGGAGAATTTACAAGACTTACCAAAGACTATGTTTGAAGACAAGATTAAGAAGATACAAAAAAAGACTAATGGTCAACTTATCATTAAAGAATATCCAACTGCATCTGCTCACTCTGCACATTTTCGTGGATTGATTAAAGAGTTATCTATCAAGAAGTCATTTAAACCAGATATGATTTTTATTGATTACTTGAATATATGTGCATCATCTAGATTGAAGGGTGCATCACAGGTTAATTCTTATACATACATTAAATCAATTGCAGAAGAACTTAGAGGTCTTGCAGTTGAAACAAATGTTCCAATCATGTCAGCAACACAAACAACAAGAAGTGGCTTCGGTTCAACAGACATTGGACTTGAAGATACATCTGAATCGTTTGGTTTACCAGCAACAGCAGATTTCATGTTTGCTCTCATCTCTAATGAAGAACTTGATGCCCTCAATCAAATTGTAGTCAAACAACTCAAAAACAGATACAATGACCCTACTATGAATAAAAGATTCGTTTTAGGTATTGACAGAAGTAAAATGAGATTGTATGATGTAGATAATAAAGAACAAGAGGATTTGGTAGATAGTGGTCAAGATGATGAACCAGTATTTGACAAAGGTAAATTTGGAGCTAAATTTAAAGATCACAAGTATGATGGGTTCAAGGTTTAACCTCTTATAAATAGTACATAAATATAAACTATATGTAAATGGAGCCATTGAAGTATGTCATTACGAAAATCTATTCGTCAACTTAGACCTATTCAAGAAAACTTTACTGCACCTATAGATAAAGTTCAATCTTTTTTATCTGAAGATATTGATTTGCCTAATGATGTATTGGATGGGTTTGAACACACACAAACAGATAAATCTGAAAAATCAAGAGTTAACATCAAAGTTTTGTCTGCTGATAGAGATAAAGACAGAGATGAAATTCTTAGACGATTAAAAAATGCTGGAGTTACAGCAAATACTACACCTACAAATTCTTCGGTTGATCCTATTGATGGCACATTTGATGGAAGAAATTTCCGAATTGATGTAAAACCTAAATCTGGTGGTATGGGAGAAAGTACTCTTAACTCTAGTATTACTGAACTTTTTCCTTGTGTTGCATTTGAAAAAAAGTTAAATCCTAAAAATATTGAAGATTTTATGGAAAAATTGATGGGTGTCAATTTGTCTACTTGTAAATCCATTATTAAATCAGATTTAGTAGCAGCAGAAAAAACTGTAAATGATGCTGAAGGTTCTTCAAAATATAAAGAAAAAATGGAAAACGCTTTAGGTGTATTAAAGTTTATTAACGATCAACATAATGACAAACCTATAAAAAATGTTTATTGGGGATATCGTGGTAAACCAAAAGGCGTACCATCAAATCACCCCGGCGATATGTTTATTCAATATGCCGATAATAAAATATTAGGTGTTAGTTTAAAGGCTGGTGGGAAAAAAACAAAAGAACCACAACTTAATACATATCACAATGCTATATTTTTAAATTCAAGGGGGCCTAGTTTTAATGATAAATCTGGTCTTGAATTTTTAAAAAAAGAAACATACACAAAAGTATACTCTAAAATTAAAGGTATTCCTCCTATTGACAATTTTGATGGTGGTAAAACTGGTAGACATAAAGATAAGCAATTATCTATAAATGCAATTAATAAATTATCAAAAAAAGAAAGTGATACATATTATAACCAGTATTTAGAGATAGTCCGTCAATCTCTCATAAAAAGATTTAATAAAAATAAAGATGAAAGTATAAGATATATAAAAGATGCTATACTAAGAGAAGCTCCAAATGTACCAACAATTGTTATAAAGGCAATTGGCAATTCTTATGAGGAAGTAACTGATAGAGATGAACTTGGAGTATTTTTACCACAAGTAAAATTTGTAAAAGCATATAAAGGTTCTGGTAAACAAGATTGGTTAATTGATTTAAAATCTGGAAATGAAGTTGTTTCATTATCTATGGCAGTTCGTTCAAGTTCTGGTGGTAAATTGAAACAATGGAGTTTGAAAGTAACCTATAACGGACTGAAGTAATGATATCATTCGCACAAACATTAACAGAAGACAAGGGTGGTAAGAATTTACACCTAGAGCATCTAGAAGATGAAATCATTAACTATGGAGTTGATGGTGGTAGAGCTGCAATCAACTTCCTACGTTCATTAAGAGATATGCTTGCTGGTAATGCTCGGTCTTCAATCAACATGACTGTCAAGTGGGATGGTGCGCCTGCGATATTCGCTGGTATTGACCCAGAAGATGGTAAGTTTTTTGTTGCAAAAAAATCAGTATTTAATGCAACTCCAAAACTCTATAAGACAAACGCAGAGATTGATGAAGATGGACTATCTGGTTCATTGAATAGTAAGTTCAAGATAGCACTTGCAGAGTTTTCCAAGTTAGGTATCAAAGATGTACTTCAAGGCGACTTGATGTTTACATCAGAAGATAAAGGTAGTGAAAAAATTGATGGAAAGTCTTTCATTACATTTCAACCTAACACAATCGTATATGCTGTAGACCCCACATCAGATATTGGCAAACAGATTAACAAAGCAAAGATTGGTATTGTATGGCATACAACATACACAGGTAAAGCATTACAGGATATGAAAGCATCATTTGGTGCAGATATTAAAGGATTATCTAAACCAACATCAGTATGGATGGATGATGCAACTTACAAAGATGTATCAGGTAGTGCTACAATGAACTCAAAAGAAACAGAATCAGTAACAGCTGCACTTTCTGCAACTGGTTCTACTTTTAAAAAGATTAACTCAATGCAACTAAAGAAGTTTCTTAATCTACAGGAAAGTATGACAGGTGCAATTGCTGGTGCATCTCTCAAAACATACAATAACAGTAAGGTTCGTGCTGGAGAAAAGATTACTAATCCCAAAGCTCATGCAAAAGGATATGAAAAATGGGTTGAGATGTCAATTCAGAAACAAATTGATAAAGCAAAGAGTGTAAAAGGAAAAGATAAATACAAGAATATACAGAAAGAATATGTAAGAGAAGTTAAGAAACACACTACCAACTTAATACAAATAATCACATTTCAAAATTATTTGGTTGATGCAAAAATGCAAATTGTAAAAAAACTAAATAGTGTAAAGGGATTGACAAATACTTTTATCAAGACCGCAAATGGATTTAAAGTAACTAACCCAGAGGGTTATGTTGCGATTGATAGGGTTAGTGGTGGTGCTGTTAAACTAGTGGACAGAATGGAGTTCTCGTTTAATAACTTTACCGCAATAAAGGCATGGGATAAATGAAAAATTTTAGAGATATCGTAGAGGCTCGTGGTGATACAGCTGTATTCACTTTTGGTAGATTTAATCCACCAACAACAGGTCACGAAAAACTCATAGATGCACTTGCAAAACAACAATCTAAGAACGCTGGTTCTATGATGTACGTCTATCCATCACATTCACAAAACGCTAAGAAAGATCCACTACCACACACACTAAAAATTGCATATATGAGGAAAATGTTTCCAAAGTATAAAAGCAATGTCATTGTAAGCAAATCAAGAACTGCTCTGGAAGCAGCTGTCGAGTTACATAAAAAAGGACATCGTTCTATTGTAATGGTTGTTGGTTCTGACAGAGTTACAGAGTTTAACACTCTACTCAATAAGTACAATGGTGTAGATTCTAGACATGGTTTTTATGGTTTTGACAATATCAAAGTTGTATCTGCTGGAGAACGTGACCCAGATTCAGAAGGTGTATCTGGTATGTCTGCATCTAAGATGCGAGCTGCAGCTGCTGATGGTGATTTCGATTTATTCAAAACTGGTGTTCCATCTACCTTTAAAGATTCACTAAAACTTTACAATGATGTTCGCAAGAATTTAGGTATTCGTGAAGAAAGAGATATGGGTGAGATGACAGACTTTGAAACACTCAGAGATTTGTATCTTACAGGTAAACTTTGGAATGTGGGTGACATTGTAGAAGCTCATGGTCACGAAGGTAAAGTTATTAATAAAGGCACAAACTACTTGACATTTGTATCCGAAGATGGAAAAGTACATAAGACTTGGTTACACGATATTGTAGAACGAGATTACAAAAAAGAATACGAAAATTATCAAGGAACACCAGAACAGATTGCAAGACGTTCTTCTAGAAACAAAGCTCGTAGACTTATGGGTGACAAAGCAGTAAAGGGTAAAGATGTAGGACATAAAGATAATAATCCTCTAAATAACGACCCCTCTAATTTGAAAATGGAAGACCCATCTAAAAATCGTAGAGAACCAAGATTAAGAAATGAAGTAAAACAAGATAAAGATATCAAAGATAGAGAAGGTACTCAACCAGCAAAGTATTATGCAAAAGATGCTGAAGGTGATACCATGGCTAAGTCTACTAAACAAGCTCGTGCAAGACACTTTGATAAAAAGAAATCAGGGCCAGCGCCAGGCGATGCATCTGCAACAACTAAACCATCTAAACATACCAAAAAGTTCAAACAGATGTTTGGTGAGAAACCCATAGATGAAGCAAGAGCAAAACAAGCAGTCAATTCTCGTGGTAAGGTTCAGAAACTTGTAACTGCACATGGTCTTAAATTTAAAGGTAAAGTATATAAAGAAATAGACATGGAGTTGGTAAAAATTAACAACTCAACTGAAATGGTTACATTTAATATTATTCATCCAAAAGAAATCTTTGGTAATGAAACTAATATATCATTTAAAGCATTAAAGCGTGGCCCATTTATGGCAACCGATACTTCTAAAATAAATGAAGTTCTTGGTAAAGACGCAGACATGGGTGATTATATCAAAGATTTCGAGAAGTCTGATTCTCCACAGTTTAAAGGTAAGTCTAAAGAAAAACGCAAAGAAATGGCGATTGCTGCATATCTATCAAAAAATGAAGAACTAGAATTTTATCAGTTAGATGAAAAGATTGAAGGACTTGTAACAAAAGCAAAGAAATCTGGTATGCCGTATGGTATTCTAAAAAAAGTATATGACAGAGGAATGGCTGCATACAAGACAGGACATCGGCCCGGCACTACTGCCCAACAATGGGCATTTGCAAGAGTTAATTCTTTTGTTACCAAATCTGCTGGAACTTGGGGGAAAGCAGATGCTGACCTTGCAAAACAAGTTCGTGGTGAAGATTTTGGTATGATACCAAAGAAGAAACGAAAAGGACATGAGGTTCTAGGAACTGGTGGTGCATTTGGTGAAGAAGACAAAAGTAAAACAAACGAAGAAAATCCTTGTTGGGATGGTTTCAAGCAAGTCGGTATGAAAACAAAAGGTGGAAAACAAGTTCCTAATTGTGTTCCAGAAGAAACAACAGCAGAAGATTGTTGTGATGATTGCATAGATGAAAAAACTTTTGCAAAAATGGCATTTGATAAAATTTACAAAATGACTCATCCAAAACACTATGACGCTCTTGTTAAAACCTATGCAAATTTGATAAGAAACGAACCACAAAAAACACATGCTCATCTTGCTGGTAGAGCAGTTAGACAGTATAATACAAAAGTAGATGCAAAAGCTTTGATGACATATGTTAACAAACTAGTTGCTATGGGTAAACTACCAAAAGAATTAAAGGCTGACTTTGATGTCAACCAATCAGAATCCCTAAATAGTTGGGGTGAAATAACAGAAACAGACAAGAATAGCGGTAAAGAACTTAATAATCCTACAAAAGGCGATGTTAAGAAATACAAAGTTTATGTTAAAAACGATAAAGGCAATGTGGTCAAAGTAGAATTTGGTGATCCAAACATGGAAATCAAACGAGATGACCCAGAAAGAAGAAAAGCATTTAGAGCTAGACATAATTGCGATCAGAAAAAAGATAAAACTACAGCAGGATATTGGTCTTGCAAGTTTTGGTCTAAAAAATCTGTAACAGATTTAATGAAAGGATAATAAAAATGAGTAGAGTCAGAATGTCAGAATTATTGGAGAAAGCAAGAGCGTTTGATCCAAGTAAAATGAAACCAAGAAAAACAACTTGGGCTCCTTTACAAGAAAATGCACAAATTGATGAGGATGGTCATCAAGATGTCTCCTCTGCTATTCGTCAGTGCAAAACTACTATTGAAGATGCACAAGACATGTTACAGAAACTACAAACTATAAATCCAGAAGATTCCCTTCCTTCATGGTGGACAAACAAACTTGCAGTTGTATCTTCTAGTATGAACAAGATGAGAGATTATCTTTTAGTTCCATCTGTATCAGAAGAAGTTGAACTTGATGAAATGAAAAAGGTAAGTGTAGAGTTTGATAAAAGAAATAAGACCGATATGTTGAAAGCAAAAAAAGACTTAGAAAAAAAAGGTCATACAGTAGATGTATCGGGTAGTATGCTAACTATTACTGCAAAAAGAGGTGCTGACATAGGTAGAGAGATAAAAGACGTAATGAATTTCTACAATGGTGCTAAAAGAGCAAAAGCATTAGAAAGTGTTGAAAACGAAGCTGTATCTCCTGCACAACAAGCTGCAATTGCAATCTCCAAGAAAGAAAGAGGAGAAAAACCTAAGAAAGAAGAAGTTAAACTTGACGAAGCAATTAAGATTTCGCATGTTCTTATTGACACCGCTGACCGCAATGAAGTTGTTTCAATGGCGTCTAGTGAAGCACAAATAAAACAGTCTAAGAATTCTGCTGAACGCCCACCTATGTCAATTAAAGATAAGAACACTTTGAAGATAGTCAAACTGAAGAGACCTTTGGGTATGAAAGCAGCTGATAAGTTGTTTGGTTATCCTTTCAAAGAGTCTGCTGAACTTGACGAAGCAAAGTCTTCTACTGGTTACGAACTATATCACAAATCATTCTCTGATGCAATGCAACACTCATATGCCTTTGCAAAGAAAAAGTTTGGTATCACTGTTGACCCTAAAGAAATTGATAGAAAAGTTGCTACTGGGCCAAAGAAACCATCTTCTGGTAAGACAAACTCTTATCGTTTAGTTGGAACAGATGGCAAGAAAGCAATCCAAGTTCAAGTTGCTAATCTTGATAACAAAAGATATGAACTGAATATGTATAAAGAAGAAGTAGATTTAGAAGAAGGAACTGAATTTGATACTATGAAAGCTTATGCAAGTGGCATTTCAAGAATTTTAGGAAGTCAAGGTATTGAAGTACCAATCAATGAACTCATTGATCCTGCTGATATTGATGACGATGCATCATCAAAAGATGTAGCACTAGCTGCAAAGAATATTATTTTGCAACTTAAAAAGTCCGTTGATATGAATGGAAAGAAAGATGTAGAATTTGCAAGTGGAAAACAAAAAGTTCCAGCTGCAATCGCACAGAAAGCATTAGATGTACACAGTAAAATGAAACCTCAAGATAAAATGAAGTTTCAAACAACAATCGCTAAGTCATATACGGGCTTACTCAATGCTATAAAGGGGAAATAAAGATGGCATATTTTGATACAAAAACAGGTAGCCTTGAGGAAGCAATTAAGGCCGTAGGTGGTAGTGAACTTGAAGAAAAACTTGATCCAGTAAATAAAACTGCTGTTAAGAAAAAGTTTGATGATCGTAAAGATAAAGACATTGACAATGATGGTGATGTAGATAGTTCTGACGAGTTCTTACACAAAAGACGCAAAGCAATTTCTAAAGCAATGTCTAAGGACGAAGGTAACAAGTTTACTGGCGCACTTAATGCTGCAAAAGAAAAAGGTGAAAAGACTTTTGTTGTTTCTGGTAAAACATATAAAGTAGAAGATTACAAAAAAGAAAACTATGAATTTGGAACACCAGAACGCACAAAACACACATTAGAAGTAACTCCAGGCCAATCTAAAGAAGATTGGGATAAAACAGTTGGTGTAATGCATAAGAAAAATGACACCATGCGTGAAGCACTTGCCAAGATGTGGAGTGTTGATGAAGGACATAATCCTTTTATCAAAGAAGCAGATGAGTTTAAACCTCACATGATGTATGATCCTAAAACTGGTAAAGGTTATAAGGCAAACACTATGGCTGACCATCTACGAATGAAAGATATGGGTTACTCGCATGATGCACCTAAAAAAGAAAATAAAACTATGACAGGTAAACCTACAACTAAAGTTACTATTGAACCTGAAATGAAAGATTAGCAATTGACTTTATTTCTAAACAATGTTATAATAGCGGTACAAATGGGTAGAAATTAGGAAATTGAATTAATGAAAAATTTAAAACAAATGATGGAGGCAAGTAAAGACGAATTGCCAGCCATCTATTGTGATATGGATGAAGTTTTGGTAGCGTTGATGAAAGGTGCAGAAAAAATATTAGGAAAACCATTCCCTGAAGTACCTAAACCTGAACGCTGGAAAGCTATTGCTAACACTAAGAATTTTTGGGCAGACTTAGATTGGATGTCTGGTGCTAAGAGATTATATGGATTTATTTCAAAATATGATGCACATATTCTCTCTGCTTATAGTAGTAATGATCCTAGTTCCCAAAATGGTAAATTGAAGTGGCTATCGAAGAATGTTAAATTCCCAAGAAGCAAAATACATTTGGTAAAACGAAAACAAAAACAACTTTATGCCATGACTAATGGTAAACCAAATGTCCTTATTGATGATTATATAAAAAATATTAAAGAATGGGAAGCAAAGGGTGGTATAGGAATACACCACACTAGTGTTTCTAAAACAATAACAGATTTGAAACGATTAGGTTTCAAATAATTATAAATAGTTACAATATATATTCTATTTGAATAAGGAGAAAGAAGATGAGTCTATGGGGAACAACAACTGCCGCCGAAGACAAACCAAAATTTTTACCAGTAGATAGTAATGCAGCTGGTTCAACTGGTGCAAGAGAACATTGTATCGCAGTCGCTGGCGGTTGGGGATTATCCCCAGGCCTTGCAGCTTCTGGTAACGATAATCCAAATGCACAACCAGAAGTTCTGGTTTGTGTCAAAAACATTGCAGAATTTATGGGTTCTGCCTCTATTATCGGTATTGATTGGACAGATGCAACAATAGCTGACACTGGATTGTTTGACATTACAGTAACCTTTGATGAAGCAGTAGATGTAACATCTGCCGCTTGGTCTGCAGACCAAACAATAACAAACAAAGCATATATCTTGCTATCAAGAGTTGGTAAAACAGACATGGTAGAAGATAGTACAATTGCTTGTATGTATTACGAAGGTTCTGGAACTAACCAAATAACATTCAGAGGAACTGCACAGACTAATGCTGCTGCTGGTTTCCTTGCTTTCAATGGTGAGGGTGTTGGTGAAACAGGTATCATTACAGGTATAAACTTTGACGGAAGTGCAAATCTTGAAGAAGAAGATGGAAAGTCTGCAATAGGTATACGTCTAGAAAGTGGAACTGCTGCAGCTGGAACTGCTGGTAACAGTTTGATTGCAGACGGAAGTGCAGCTGCAACATTGACAGTAAATGGTGCATTGACACAATCAACAACTCTTGTTGTTGATGCAGTCGCTGGTGCAACACTTGCTGTAGGTCAAGTTATAACAGTTAATGGTGCTGGTAGTACTCCTGCTGCTTCAATTACTGATGCAGATGGAAACACAGCAATTTCAACAAACAACACATTAACAATTACTGCTGTCGCTTCACAAACAAGTGTTACAGTTAGTGAACCAATTACAGTTGCAAATAATGTTGTATTACTTGCATCTACAAATGGTGGTGATGAAATCATATCTGACTCAGTTAACTTTACAGTCGCAGGGCCATTGTTTAATAGTCGTTCAGACATTAAAACTATTACAAGAACTGGCGCAGACGATAGTGTCGCACTTGAACTTGAAGTTGGTACTGAAAACTTAAATGGAGTAGCTGGAGGACAAGGTGATGTATTCAGACTTGTTCAAGAATCTGGTAATGCAGCTTCAAACAACAGCGATGGTAGAAACGAGGAAGGTGATGATCTCAATACCGATCCATATGTTGTAGAAAATTCACTAAGTGATATTGCTACATTCTTGGAATCTGGTACTACATCTGGTTCAGCAAACATCCTAAGAGGTGTTGATGTCGCTGCATCATAAATAGAATAAAGGTGGGGGAGTTTCTCCCCCATTAAACAAATCATAATGGGTCTTTAGTTTAGACACAAGTGATGTGAGATAGGATTCGTCTGATTTCTCACAGTAGTATTCCCCAATAAAGGGGTTTATATAAAAGGAGAAGCTTTATGGCCGATTTAAAAATAACTGGTCTAACGTCTTTAGCAGCTGCAACATCAAGAGCAGATTTACTTCATGTGATTGATGATCCAAGCGGAACACCAGCAAACAAAAAAGTAACTGTTGGTGAGATGATAAATGCGTTACACGCACCAGTAAAACTAAGTGCTGGAACACAAACACTAACTGAAGCAACCCATGCTGGAAGAATGTTAATTGTTCCAGATCAATCTGGTGCAACAATACTTACGCTACCTACACCAAAAATTGGAATGAGTTTTCAATTTACTTATGGTGGAATAGCCGCAGATACAGTTAACACAGCAATATCAGCTGGAACTGGAAATTCAATTTTCTTTCTAGGTGGTGTATATCATCTTGATATTGATGGAGATACTAGTGCTGCTGTATTTTCTGATAACAATTCAAATGAATTGCTTACTATAATTAACCCACAAAACTATACTGTAACCTGTACTGGAATTTCTGCAACCACATGGCAATTGTCTGGGTTTGTAGCTTCTGCAACAGCGCCTACAATAGGCGACTAATAGCTGATTAATAAAAATTAAAGGAGAAGCCTAATGGCCGATTTAAAAATAACTTCTATGACTTCAGCTGCTGCTGGAACTGCACTAGAAGATGTACTACACATAATTGATGATCCAACTGGAACACCAATTAATAAAAAAGTAACTGTAGGCGAAGTATTAAATGCACTTGCTGCACCTGTAACACTCGCAGTTGGAGATCTTACTCTAACTGAAGAAGTTCATGGTGGAAGAATGAGTATTATACCAGACCAAACATCAAGTTCTGTTATTACATTACCTACACCAAAAGCTGGTTTGGTATTAACATTTACTTATGGTGGCGCTGCTGCCGATGCTCAAAATACTGCAATTCAACCTGCTGGAGATGGATTCTTTAGTGGTAGTCTTTTGTTTGCTGATACCAATGGTAACGCATATTCAGTTGTTGTTTCTGACAACTCTGCTGATGATTTGCTTACACTTATAACACCACAGAACTTTACTGTAGTATGTACTGGAGTATCTGCAACTGAATGGCACTTATCTGGTTTTGTTTCATCTGAAACAGCACCGACTATTGCATAACCCAATTAAATAAAGGAGAAGCCTAATGGCCGACTTAAAAGTAACCGCTCTAACATCTTTGGGTACTGCAGCTGCAAGAGAAGACTTGCTGCATATCATTGATAATCCAAGCGGAACACCACTAAACAAAAAAGAAACACTTGGTGATTTCTCAAACGCTAACAATAGCGTTGTAGTACTAGCAGATGCAGCTACAACTCTAACTGAAGCAGATCACGCTCACAGAGTATTAACATTTGCAGACCTTACTGCTGATAGAATCTATAAATTACCTACACCAAAAGCTGGTTTGGTATTTAGATTTCAATTTCAACATACTGCTGCTGATGGACATGATATTGTCATTCAGCCTGCGACAGATGATAACAGTGAGTTTTACAAAGGTAGTTTAACACACTTTGACAGTGATGGTAACACTAACGCAGTTGTGTTTTCTGATAACAACTCAAATTCAGTTTTGGGTATTAGATTACCAGAAACATTTGAAGTCACACTTACTGGTGTTTCTACAACAGTATATGCTGTGTCTGGATTTGTTGGAAGTGCTACTGTTCCTGATTTTGGTGACCAGTAATAACTGATACTAGTGACCACTTCGGTGGTCGCTAATATTTTTACTATAGAATGGATATGTTATGTTAGAAAAATCTAAGATTGAAAATAGATTAACTGTTCTTGATAGCGATATACAAAAAGTAAATAAACAACTACAAGAACTAGAAAAACAAAAGGTAGATTCAATCGCATTGATGAATGCACTAAATGGTGCAAAACAACAATGTTTGAACTTCCTAGAAGAATTTAATGATGATGAGCCAAATGAACTTAGTTCTGATGACTCAGGTGATGTCGGAAACAATGCCGACAGTAACATTCCCACACAAAAGGACAACCCTGTTCTTAGTGGGTTAATATAAAGCTAGTCAAAGGAGACTATTAAAATGGCTGATAAGAAAATAACCGCTCTAACAGATTTGAGCACAGGTATCGCAAGTGCAGATTTACTTCATGTTGTAGATGATCCTACAGGCACACCTATTAACAAGAAAATTTCTGTTTCTAACTTTGTTAACAACCTACCTACTTTTATTGGGTTCTCTAACTCAATTCAAGATATGGCTGATAACTCTGTAACTGAAGCAAACGCTACCACTGCAATTACTACATTGCAGACTACTGGTTCTGTTGCAACAACTCTTGCTGATGGTACAGTAAATGGTCAACTTAAAATCATAGTTCACGATGTAGATGGTGGTACTTCAGAAATGACACCAACTGATGCAACTGGTTTCGTTGACATTGATTGGACAACTGTTGGTGATACAGTAACATGCATATGGATAGGAACTTCATGGTTCTTACTTGCATCTCATGCTGCTGCCGCAGATACAGGTGTTGCTGAGATCGCACAAGACTAATCCTTAACTGGATAAGTCTTAGGTCTTAATGGACTAAATAGTAATAGGGAGAGGGAGTTTATCTCTCTCCCTTTTTACTTTAGAATGATAGGAAAAGGAAAAAAGAATGAAATCTTTCACAAAGTTCGTAACAGAGGATAGTGGTTTTCCCACAGGCCCTGTTGGAGAAAATCCAAAAAACTTAGGTGGTGATATTGCAAATAATCCTAGTGATCTTGCAAATCCTGCTGTTCGTAAAAGAATAAATGCAATTGTTGGACAGATAGGCAATATGGAATATCTTATGCCAGAACATGCAGTACATAGACTTAAAGGTTCTTTAAACAAAATTGGTCTAGATTTTGGTGCAGTTCCAACTATGGAAGGACAAAGTGGTAAATTTGACTTACCATTATCACGATTTGGTGGTAGGTTCGGTAAAGATGGAAATACTCCTTATGATGAATTTGTTAACGATGATGGTATTTCCCATGTTGTTGAAGGCGGCTTAAGCTTAAAAATTGAATATGAAATGATGCCAAAAAATCAATCATGTAAAGTTTACGCCAGTATTGGTTGATGTATGAAAAGATAACACCCGATAATGTTATCATGTACGCTATAAAACATTATGACAATCCACATTGTATGGGTGAAAAAGAATTTGAAGATGATCTTAAAAGGTTTAAGTATATAAAACGACTTTTAAGAAAATATTATGATACAGGAATCTTGAAAGAAAGATTGTTGTTAAATCATATTATTGTTTTAAATAATGTTTTTGGTGCAGATGCTTGTGCAACTCTCTTGTTATTTAAAATACAAGATCAGTATTGGCCTGCAATGAAAGCATTTTTATTGTTCCTAAATATTCTTAGGGAAGATGAATTAGAACATATAGAAATAGACAAGAATGTCTATGAAACATTGAAGGGACTGTAATGGGTAGAGCGATAGATTTATTTGTTACCTATAGATTTTTAAAGTTGCTTACGACTCCGTTTAATAAAACAGATGCGTTTAAGCTTGGTATTATTGATGCTGATGGTAATCGAGTTAAGAAACCTAAATCAACACAACCAGCAATAGAACTTACAACAACAGAACAAAAAAGTGCATATACAATTTTGCACAAATTAGTTTTTAACATTAAAAAGATTTTTGCTAAAGTGCCTGGCCTTAGAACAAAGGTTGGTACTTATGCCGCAGCACTATTTCTACTGAAAGATACATTTAAAGAATCAGTAGATGACCCCGACATGTTTGAAAAGGAATTTATGAAATTCCTTAAAGAAGAAGGTGTGGAGTTAGATAATAGTATCAACGAAGATGTAATTGGCTTTGGTGATGTTTTACCTAAAGGAAATTATGTTCTAGTTAATGATATACTAAATAGTGAAGAAGAAGAATTATCTGCAAAGAAAGGTGATAAGATCACTGTCTTTGATGATGAAGCTCCTGTAGATACAATTTTAGGTGTTGAGATTTTTCCTGTAGTTCACCTTAAAAGCCAAGAAAAAATATATGTAAGTTTAGAGGATTTAAAAGATGACAACTAAATGGAAAGAAGTTAGTGCTTATACTGGATTAGCAATAGATGAAGATGCACCAACTAACTTTGGTGGACAAGGTAGTGGTGTTGATATGAATCCTACTGGAATGCTCAAAAAGAAGAAAAAGAAATCACTTTTTGACGCCAGAACCAAAGCATACAAAGAACATAAAACAAAATTAGAAGCTGCAAGACTAAAAAGAGAAGCTAAAAAGTCTAAATTTACAGAAAAGATTCAAGAATCAATCAGTGAGTTTAATCGTGAATCATTTCTTGTAGAAGATAATCTAGATGTTCTTAGAGATATTGTCAAAAGAAAACAGAATAAAAGTATTAAGTTTAAAGATGGTTCTATGAAAGTAGATTTATTTACTGCAAATGCACTTGTTCAAGTTATGGATAAAGTTAATGCTGACAATAAAGCAAAACTTACCAAAATGATTAATGGTAATAAAAAACAATTCATGGCGGCAGCTTCTGCGGTAATGAAAATGGTAAAAATGAGATAGTTTTCTTATGAAAACATTTTTAACATATCTTGATGAAAATTCTTTTGGGCCTGCATTAGATAAAATGCACCCTGTTGGGGATCTAAACGCAGCAGATGAAAAAGAAGTCAAAAAATCAGACCTAGATCAAATAGAAAAATATGCAGACAAAATATTTGCATCTCTAGGTATTGATGTCGAGTTCACAAGACATTTTTTAGATAGAGTTAATGACTCAAGAAATGTTAAACAAATCACTCCAGCAGAACTAACAAGGTTATTTAAACAGTCTTACAAAAAGTATGGTAAGAAGATTGCAAAATTAGGGCCTGATGCTGAAGCAGTAATCAATGATATGAAAACTAATATCAATATGCCTTTTGTACTAAATCTAAAGCGTGGAGAATTGGAACTCGTTGCAAAGACAGTAATGAGAAAAAAGAACTTCCAGACATCTGGGCCAAAGTTAAGTTTTGAACAGTTTAAAGAAGAACCCAGAATACCTAGAAAAAAAGGACAACCAGCAGGAAGTGATAAACATTCTGACTTATACACAGACGAAAATCCAAAAGGAACAATACAGGGATTAAAGTTTGCAACTGTTAAAGATGCAAAGAGTAGTGTAAGTAAAATAGATAACTCTAGTAAAACACATGCACATAAGGTACAAGCAGCAGTTGCGATGGAACAAAGAGCAAAAGAAATGGGTAAAGGTGCAGAAGCTGCTGTTTATCGTGCATATATAGAAAAAATGAAAAAGATTACAAAGGCAAAGGCAAAAGGAGAATAATATGTTTGGTTGGATAAAAGATAGATGTTTTGAAAGAACTACATTGGATGGTGTTGTGCTGATTGCAACTGGTGTTGTAATGATAATTTTACCAACCACACTTGCTGGTTACGTTGCGATCATTTATGGACTATATACAATTTGGAAGTCTGAATAATGGATTGGATTACAGCAGACCTAGTAGAAGCAATTAATAATACATCATGGGTTGATGGTATTGGAACAATTATTATTCTACTTGGTGCATATGCTGGATATAGATGGATTAAGAAAAACTTATGATAAAATTATATGCAATAATTATTTTAGTTGGAATCATCGGTGCAGCTGGTTTGAGTGCTAAGTATTACTATGACACCACTCAGGCAACTATAGCAACATTGCGTGAGAACAATGCAAAACTAGAAGTTGCTGTGCAAATTAGTGAAGCAAGTGTTAAGACCCTTGAAGAAAGTGCATTTATGAATGAAAAACTAAATTCTAAATTACAAAAAGATTTACAACAAGCAGAAAAATATGGAGATGAACTCCGATCTACACTACAGAAACATAATCTGACCCACTTAGCAAATAAAAAGCCAGGGCTGATTGAAAAGAGGATGCAAAATGCGACAAATAAGTTATGGGTTGATCTTACTGCTCTCACTGACAATACTGTCGGGGTGCAGCATGATGAGCAGGTATCTGCCGGAATCGAAAGTAGTAACAGTAACTAATACTGTTAAAACAACTGTTCCAATTGCAACACACCCAAAGAAAGTACAACTTAATGATGTAAAAATTTATGTAGTTTCAAAGTTAAACTACGAAGAATTTATATTAGATTTTGAAAAAAAGAATGGTGCTGATGCATATATTGCTTTGTCTGTAAAAGACTATGAGAATTTAAGTTTAAATTTTTCAGAATTAAGGCGTTATATAGAACAACAAAAACAAATCATTGTTTACTATGAGGGTGCTGTAGCACCAACCGCAATAGAGGAAAAGGACAAATGACACAGATTGAATTTACAGACTTTATTTTAGATCAAGCAATTACATGGTGGCAGTTTACACTTGTCGGTATTCTAATTATTATTGGATGGTTTATTAATTTGTTTGATGATAAAAAAGGTACAAAGCGTATTGGCTTTGAATATAAAGATATGCCGCAATTACAACCAATTCCTATTGCAACAAAGGGTAAAGGATTTTGGGGTGCAATATGGCTGTGGATTACAGGAAGTCGCAAATGGATAATCGCAAAGGACTTTGTATTTAAAATTAACGGAGTTCAATATGTAATCCCTAAAGGTTTTCAATTTGATGGTGCATCTATTCCTAAGTTCTTACATACATGGTTATCTCCAACAGGAGTTCTATTGATGGGTGGATTAGTCCATGACTATGCTTACAAGTATGAATCATTAAAGAAAAAATCAAAAGGTGCTAATACCAAACTTACACAAAAAGAATCTGATATAATCTTTAGAGATATAAACATAGAAAACAATGGTTTTAAACTTATGAATTATCTCGCATATTGGGGATTAAGAATAGGCGGGTTTGTTGCATGGAACGGACATCGCAAATTAAACGCTAAAATTAAGTAAGTATCACAACCATATAATAGAAACAAATAATCTTTATTCTATAGTTTTTCCCTTTCTCTCTGTCTCACAGACACTACATGATGTAATCTTTATAAATAGTAATAAAACTTGAAGGTTTTTAAATTATGGACATATTTTCTCTAATTAATGAAGTTGGAGTTCCAATTGCTATAGCAGTAGTCATGGGGCTTTTTATCTTCATTGTTTTAAAACAAATACTTGAAGGTATAGTTGAACAGATAAAGACGCTAACACATTTCTGTAAAATGTTAGAAGATCGTGCAAGAGTAGGATGTAATGAGTTAATAAAAATAGACTTATTAGTTAGTTCTGCTCTAGGGGTCACGCCAGACATTAATCGTATTGCTCGTGCTGAAAACTTCAAAGAAGATGGTAAGCTTGATGTGAGGAGAGATTAATGGAACTTGATATAGGAACACTTATTGCTGAGTTTGGGTTTCCAGTTATCATGGCTATCGGTATGGGATATTTTATATATTACATATGGGCATTTATCAGCAATAATATTCAACCAGAGTTGGATGCAATGCACATGGCTTTGATAAAATGTATAGATCAAAATCGTATGTTAGATAATGATATGATACGATTACAACAAAAAGTGAATGTTGTTTTAGAGTATAGAGAAAAAGATAAAATGCAAGATGAAATTAAAGAAAAAATAGAAGTAGAAAAACTACGCAAAAATAAGTGAAAGGAGATAAAAATGACAGATTCAATTTGTAGTAAATGTGGTTGTCCTTCACATTGCAAAGATGTCTGTACTAAATGTACAACTGTTTGTGAAAAGTGTTATTGCGAAAAATGTAATTGAAGGAAAATAAAAAAAAATGAAAGTATTTGATAAAATAAAAAAGATGTTTTCACTGTATGGTGAACCACCATACCTTAAAAAAGAAAAAAAGAAAGTAACTAAAGAAGGATGTGGTTGGGCTGAGTTAGCTGCCTCATTTGCAAAAGATGAACCAGAGAGAAAAAAATAAATGAATTCTTTTATAAAGTTTTTAATTGCAGTCAATATAATCTTATTGTTTATGACAATTTCAAAGATTGGTATGGCTGGTGATTTAACGCACCAATGGGTATCTCCTTCTTTTAGTGGAGTAGGTTATAGTTCTCATGTTCTTACAGTTGAAAACCAAGAACATTCTCGTAAGAAAGCAATTAAAGAAAAAGAAGAAGCTGCGGTTAGAGAAGCAGAAAGAGATTTAGCAAATACTAATCAGGCAAAATTTATAAAGAATGTAGAATCAAGAATTTATGCTCAGCTATCAAAACAACTTGTCGATAGTATGTTTGGAGAAAATTCAAATGAAAGTGGAACAGTCACATTTGAAGGTACTACAATTAGTTATGTCAAAGATACAGACAATGTAGCATTAACAATATTGGATACAAATGGAAGCGAAACAGTTATTACAGTTCCTATTGGTGATTTCACTTTTTAGTTTAAGTGGTTGTACAACATACGAAGTATTAGAAAAACCTACAACTACACCAATGATGAACAAGCTAAGAAATTACCAGCCTCCAGAAAGAAAGGTTGAAATTGCTGTTTATAAATTTAATGACCAAACAGGACAAAGAAAACCAAGTGATAATCTTGCATCATTAAGTACAGCTGTCACACAGGGAGCTGCTTCATTATTAGTTCAAGCACTTAAAGGTGCAGGCAATGGTAAATGGTTTACTGTTGTTGAAAGAATGGATTTGGATTATCTTTTAAAAGAAAGACAAATCATCAGAAACACAAGAACAACTTATGATGGAAAAAAAGCAGAACAAGTCAGACCTTTATTGTTTGCTGGTGTTCTCATAAGTGGTGGTATCATCGGTTACGACACCAACATAGAAACAGGTGGTGTTGGTTCGAGATATTTGGGTATAGGTATTCGTGACCAATATCGTAGAGATATAGTATCGGTTTCATTACGATTAATATCTGTACAAACTGGTGAAGTATTGCTTGCGGTAAGTTCGCAAAAAACTATATTAAGTACTAAAGTTGGTATGAATGTGTTCAAGTTTTTAGATATGGGTACTGAGTTAATTGAAATTGAAGCTGGAACAACTGAAAATGAATCAACAACTTATGCTATTCGTAAAGCAATAGAATATGGAGTAAACCAAGTAATTGAAAAGGGGATAGAAAATGGATTGTGGAAACTAAAATAGGAGAAAAGAGATGAAATGTAGCATACTTACAGTTCTCGTTTATTTTGTTATGATGAGTGTGAGTTATGCGAGTGATGTATACATCACACAGTCTGGTGCAAACCTTACTGCTAATGTTAATCAAGATGGCCAAACGAATAAATTTGGTGACTCAACAACAGCAGTTACTTTAACAGGAGATGACCAGACTTTAGATATTGACCAAGTTGGTAGTAACAACAACATTGCTGCATCTGTTGTGGGTGATACGCAAGAAGTTACTCTTAACCAAACAGGAAATAGCAACACATCTACTCTTTCAGTTGGAGCAAACTCGGCAGCTGATAATAACAGTATTATTCAGACAATTACTGGAAGTTCAAACACAACTACTGTTAATGTGGGTAATTCTGCAGCGACAGATAATGCAGATATTGATTTGGTTGCAACAGGAGATAGTAATACTGTTACTATTAACGAAAATAGTACTGCGTCATTGATAGGTGATGACAAAAAAGTAACAAGTGTCACTCTAATTGGTAGTAGCAACACAGTAACTTCAACACACACTGGTGCTGCCGATCAAGACACAACTCTACATCACACAGGTTCATCTAGTACATTTAGTATCACACAAGGTGGTGCGTATGATGGTACTGTTGATATGACAACTGTGGGGTCTGGCCATAATGTTACAGTTACTATGGACGATTAGCTTTATCTTTTTGTTTTCTGTCAACATAGTGTTGGCAGAAACTATTGGTAATGTAGTAAAACAAAAAGGAAATGCTTCGATAGAAAGGGCAAAGAATAAACTTGTTTTAAAAGAAAACTCTGCTATTGAATACAAAGATAATGTCCGTACAGGTAATGGTGATGTTGGAATAAAATTTGTTGACAATACAAATGTAGCAATAAGTCCACACAGTTCATTAGTAATAGATGATTTTGTATATGACCCAAATTCTAAAACAGGGTCTAAACTTGCAATGAATGTCGCATTAGGGACAGTTAGATATGCAAGTGGTAACATTGCAAAACTAAATGCACAGAATGTTGATATTCGCACTCCAACAGCACGAATAGGTGTTCTTGGAACTGCTTTCAGTATGACTGTTGATGAGATTGGAAAATCTCTTGTCATTCTACTTCCCAATGCAGACGGAACAGTTGGTAAGATATCAGTAGAAAGTGATGCAGGACAAGTTTTTCTAACCCAAGCATTTGAATCCACATTAGTTGTAAATGGTGAATCTATACCATCAAAGCCAGTTATACTTGATTTAACTCTAGACCAAATTAATAACTTATTAATTATTAAACCACCCAAAGAAAAACTTTTAAAAATAATTAAAAGTTCTAAAATTACAGTAAATTTATTAGACATAGATTTTTTAGAATTTAGAGAATTAGACAAAAATAAATTAGACGAAGATGAATTGGTTTTTACTGAACTAGATATCAATCCTTTAGATGTTGATTTACTAATGAATGTACTAGACCAATTAATCGCACTAACCGCTCAAAGTGAAATGGTAGATGGTAGAACAAGCGGTTTCAACAAAGCAACTCAAGTCAATACGATTCGTGATGGTTCTCGACTTGAAATAATTCGTGCAGTTGGAAGTAGTAATATTCACTTAAAATTAAATGCAGATTGGGGATACAAAATTAATTTAACACAACAGGGTATCCCAATACCAGAGATAGAAACAGATGACGAAACTGATAACACTATTATTATCTATCAGTCTGAGTAGTATTGTATACGCTGAAAACAGTGTGTTCATAGAACAGATTACTACCAGTGATGATACAACGATAGATATTAATCAAGATGGCAACAACAATGATGTCAACTTGTCTATGGCTCACGATGATAACACACTTGATATTGACCAAGAAGGAAACAACAACACAGTCAGTTGGGTTTCCTACTGGGGTTCTGGTAAAGTTTGGGGTGGTGATATAGATGGTACAAATAATAACATAAAGATTGAACAGAATAATACTATTGGTTCAGATTCAAACAAAGTCGGGTTTCACATACAAAGCAACGACAACAATGTTCATGTATGCCAAGGATCTACTTTTACCAGCAGTACATCTACCTCTTGTTCTGGAACTAGTTCTGAATATGGTGGTCACACCACTAATTTAGATTTACATTCTGGTGGTAATAATATAAAAATAGGACAACAAACAGGATCAGGTAATGCAGACCATTATGTTCAACTATACACATATGGTGGAGAAAATAATAATATGTTTGTTAAACAAAACGGAAATGGTAACAAAACCCTAAATATGACTGTAAGGACTGATGGTGGTTCACAATCTGTTGTTCAAAAGGGCGGTGGAACACATGATGCTACTGTAGATTTAACTGGCATTTATCATACTAATTTGAATTTGGTTCAACAAGGTGTTACTAATCAATCGTATAGTTTAACACAAAATTGTCAAACCTCTGGCGGTTGTGGTGTATCCTTGACACAAGGAAATTAAAATGAAAAAGTGGATCATCTCTTTATCAGTAATTTTATTTTTTTGCGGTATTCGTTTTTCTGATGTTTGGTTTTTGGAAATGGTAAGATTAAAAGCACTAGACCAACATCAAAGATCCCAACAAGAAACAATCACAGACAAGATTGTGACAGTAGAAATAGATAATGATTCTGTAAGAGAATATGGTCAATGGCCTTGGGCAAGAGATAAACTTGCAGGGGATATTGAAAATCTATATCGCAGGGGTGCTGCAATTGTTGTATTACCCATATTGTTTGCAGACAAAGATAGATTAGGTGGTGATGCACAATTTGATGAAATGTTGAAAAAAACTCCAACCATCATAGGACAAATCCCAGCAAATCAAACTAAAGGAAATCCTGTACCCAGAGGTGTTGCCGCGATAGGTATGCCTTGGCAACAATGGATATATAATTATAGTGGTGCAGTCGGCCCAATAGAACCATTTTCAAAATCTGCAATAGGTGTTGGTATGATGCTTATTGCTCCAGAGAATGATGGTGTGGTTCGTAGAATGCCTTTGGTGGTTCAAATAGATGGACAACTGTATCCATCTCTGTCTATGGAGATACTAAGAACAGCTGCTGGAGATATTAGTTATCAGATGAAAACTGGTGAGGGTGGTGTGGAAGCATTACGCATACCAAAATACAAAAAGATACTGACTGATGCGAATGGTGCTATTTGGATTGATTTCAAATGGAAAACAAAAACCTATGCACTAAACAAATTAACAGACAATGATTCATTCGTAGGAAAGATTGTTATTCTTTCACCAACTGCATCTGGTATAGATAATCCAGTTGCAACCCCAGTAGGAGTCATTCAAAGTCACGATTTGATCGCTGCTTCTGTGACAACCATGATGACAGGAAGGAACATCACAAGACCCTTCTGGACTGATTTAGCAGAGGTTTCAGTGTCTTTAGTGTTATCACTAGTACTGACAGTAGTCGTACTTACACTAAGTTGGTACTTTGGTGCAATACTATTACCAGTATTCCTTGCAGGAACTTATTATGGCAGTTTACACTTATTTACAGAATATAGTTATCTGGTTGATTGGTCTTATCCTGTATTAACTATGTTTGTCGTTTGGTCTGTAGCTGCATTTCTGCGGTTCATGGAAGAATTTAGATTACGACAACAGATTAAAAAACAGTTTGAACATTACCTTGACCCAAGACAGGTTGCTGCTTTACAGAAAAATCCAGAGGCATTGAAACTTGGTGGTGAACGCAAAGAGATGAGTTTTCTCTTTATGGACATTATAGGTTTCACACCTATATCAGAATACTATAAGAACAAAGATGACCCAGAAGGATTAGTTGAATTAGTCAATGAGTTTTTAGATCACATGACTAAAATCTTACTAAACAATGGAGCTATGGTTGATAAGTTTATGGGTGATTGTATTATGGCAGTATTCAATGCACCGATTGATATGGAGAATCATGCTGAGATGGCAGTCAAAAGTGCAATAGAGATTGAAGCAAAAACAAAAGAACTGAAAGTATTATATAAAGAAAGAGGCCTTCCCGACATTAATGTTGGTACAGGTGTAAACACAGGTACAGCAATTGTTGGTAATATGGGTAGTTCCACTCGTTTTGACTTTTCAGTTATTGGTGATGCAGTTAATCTTGCAGCACGATTAGAAGCAACAGCAGGGAGAGGAGAGTTTAAAAACTGTCCTACTCTATATTCGAGTCACACAATGATACAACTAGAGAATATTACATCAATTGAGGTAGACAAGATTAAAGTCAAGGGTAAAGATGAATTAATAACAATATATAAACCTATTGACAATATCGTAAATACATAGTATACTAAATAAGACTTTAAAGGTAAAAAAGATGAGTAATGACATCACGACAGAAGTAGCAATTCTCAAAAAAGAAGTGTCAGATATAAAGGTAATCTTTTCACGACTTGATGTTGCGATTGAAAAGATTACTGACGTATCTAGTTGTGTCAATCGTATGTTGGCTGTACACGAAGAAAGAATAGCAAATCAAGAAGAAGTTGCTAATCGTGCCAATTTAGAATTTACAACAGACATTAGAGAACTACATTCTCGTATTACTACAAATTACAAAGAACTTACTGATATAATGTCAGAACATAGTAAACAAGATGCAATCAATCAACAAATGCTTAGAGATGACCTAAACTCACGAGTTGGTATTCTTGAAAAGTGGCGTTGGCTGATTATCGGTGGTTCTATAGTATTCGGTTTTATTCTGCAAAAGATGCCTATTTGGGGTTGACTTTCTCCACTATTTGAGTTATAATTACACCATGTATATCGAACAAAAATATCTGATGATACTCTCATCACAATTACATCGTTTTAAAAAGACAGGCGATCATCTGTATAATTTTCGTTGTCCTTATTGTGGTGACTCTCAAAAAAGTCAATCTAAAGCTCGTGGGTTCGTGTTTCGTAAAGAATTGAATCTTATATATAAATGTCATAATTGTGGAATTGGAGCATCTTTCAACAATCTGTTGAAGCACATAGACCCTAAATTACACAATGACTATATAATGGAACGATATAAAACAAATGAACCAGAAGTTCCAGATATCGGTAAATTTACTCAACCTAAATTTATGAAGGGTTCATCACCACTAAAAATTCTTAAAAAGGTATCGTCATTAAGACATGACCACCCTGTTAAGAAATTTGTGATGAATAGACAAATTCCTTCTAAGGTTCATTATGAGTTATTTTTGGCTCCAAAGTTTTACACTTGGGTCAATAGTATTATACCTAATAAATTTTCATCTGTAGATGGGGATCACCCAAGATTGGTAATTCCATTCTTTGATGAAAATAATAAAATGTTTGCGTTTCAAGGGAGAGCGTTTGGAAATGAAATACCTAAGTATATTACTATTACTCTTGACCCAGACAAAGATAAAATCTACGGCCTCAACAGGCTGGATACCACCAAACCAATACAAGTAACCGAAGGGCCCATTGACTCTATGTTTTTGGACAACTGTGTTGCTGTCGGTGGTGCTGACTTTAGTAATTTGCCCGTAGAGAATACAACTATTATCTTTGATAATGAAAGACGAAATGTTGAAATATTAAAACAAATAGAAAAGACCATTTATTCGGGATATAATGTAGTGTTATGGCCTGATGATTTAAAAGAAAAAGACATAAACGATATGATATTATCTGGACTGACTAAAGATGAAGTCCAGACAATCATTAACAATAATACTTATCAAGGCAACATGGCCAAGATAAAGTTTACACAATGGAGAAGACGAAATGCCCGATAATTGTATTCAAAGGGGATTGACATGTCAGTCAGATTAGATAAAGAAAAAGACAAATTACTAGAATCCTATGCTATAGGAATGTTAAAAGATTTTTACTTAACAGAATACGAAACATCACCACAAGAGGCATTTAAAAGAGCGTCTATTGCATGGTCAACTTATGAAGGTGAGTTAGATGAAAATCTAGCACAACGATTATATAATTATGTTTCTAATAAATGGTTTATGTTTGCTAGTCCAGTATTATCAAACGCACCCAATGGATCTAAAAAAGGTAAAGGACAACCGATATCTTGTTTCTTATCGTATGTTCCTGATACTTTAGAAGGTCTTATTAGTCATACATCTGAGTTGCGTTGGTTATCAGTTTATGGTGGTGGTGTTGGTGGTCATTGGTCTGATGTTCGTACAGTATCAGACATAGCGCCTGGCCCAATGCCTTTCTTACACACAGTAGACGCTGATATGATTGCATATCGTCAAGGTAAGACACGCAAGGGTTCGTATGCGGCATATATTGATATATCTCACCCTGATATTATTGAGTTCTTAAATATGCGTATTCCCACAGGTGATGTGCAACGAAAAGCACTTAACTTACATAATGCTATCAATGTTACTGATGAGTTTATGAACGCAATTACTGAGGGAATAGGTTTTGATTTACGCGACCCTAAAGATGGTAGTGTTAAAGAAACAGTAAATGCAAGAAAACTTTGGGAAAGAATACTTGAAATAAGGTTCAGAACAGGTGAACCCTATTTAAACTTTATTGATACTGCTAATCGTGATTTACCACAACCACTAAAAGACTTAGGTTTAAAAATCAATGGGTCTAATTTATGTAATGAGATTCACTTACCGACTAGTGCAGAACGCACAGCTGTTTGTTGTCTGTCATCACTAAATCTTGAATACTATGATGATTGGAAAGATACTCCGATTGTTGCTGATTTGGTTCGTATGCTTGATAATGTTTTGAATTATTTTATTGAGAATGCTCCAGATACAATTGAACGTGCTAAGTTTAGTGCGAGTAGAGAAAGGTCAATCGGACTAGGGGCAATGGGTTTTCATAGTCTTTTACAAAAACATGGTGTTGCGTGGGAATCTGATAAAGCAAAAGAGATTAATGATGCTGTATTTAATCAAATTAAGACTCAAGCTGTTGAAGAAACAGAGCGTTTAGCATTAGAACGTGGTGCATATCCAGATGGGCCAAATTCAGGTAGACGAAATTCACATCTTCTTGCTATTGCACCTAATGCATCAAGTGGTGTAATACTTTCGACTAGTCCGTCTATTGAACCATTAAAGGCTAATGCATATACACATCGCACAAGAGCAGGGTCATTTTTAGTAAAGAATAAATACCTCGAATCATTATTGATACAGAAAGATGAAAACAACGATGTAAATTGGACTTCTATTATCACTAAGAAAGGTTCTGTACAACATCTACCATTTCTCACTGAAGGAGAAAAATCTGTTTTCAAAACTGCTGATGAGTTAGATCAAAATTGGGTAGTACAACACGCAGCTGATAGACAGAAGTATATCTGTCAAGGTCAGTCTGTCAATCTGTTTTTCCCAGCTGGTGCCCCTAAATCTTATGTAAATCAAGTACACCTTCGTGCGTGGAAAGAAGGATTGAAAGGTTTGTATTATCTTCGCACAGAAGCAAAACAACGTGCTGAAAATGTATCTGAGAAAGTAGAAAGAGTTGTACTTCAAGGTGATATGCGTAGTATTGTTTATTCAAAAACAGATTGTCCATTTTGTTCTATGGCTATGGAAGAACTAAGATTACGAGGTATTCCATTTGATAAAATTGATTTAAAAGAAATAGGCAAAACTGCGGCAGAAGTAACAGGTCGTAAGGATGTAAAATCTGTACCACAAGTATATATTGATGGTGAATATGTTGGTGGATATGCAGAATTGATGGAATTTTTAAATAAACCAATAGAACAGAGCAATGATGACGATGATGAATGTGTAGCTTGCTCTGGTTAATGTTTGTGTTGTAATGGTTAGAAATAAAACTAAAATAGGAGAACACATGTCAGGATTATTAGAATACAGCAAAGCATATAAACCCTTTCAATTTCCATGGGCAGTAGAAATGACTAAAAAACATGAAGAAATTCATTGGACTGAAGATGAGTCAGAACTATCTGAAGATGTACAAGATTGGAAAACAAAATTAACTGAAAATGAAAAAGATTTCGTGACTCAAATTCTTCGTTTGTTCACACAATCTGATGTACAGGTTGGTGATAATTATCACGAACTAATGATTCCAAAATTTAAGAATAATGAAATTCGCAATATGCTTGCATCATTCGCTAATCGTGAGGGTGTTCATCAGCGTGCATATGCTTTGTTAAATGATACTTTAGGATTACCAGATGAGGAGTTTCATACATTCCTTGAGTATTCTGAGATGTCTGACAAGTTAGACTTTATGAAAGAAGGTAACATTAATTCACATACAGGTCTTGCTCTCATTTTAGCTCAATCAGTATTTAATGAAGGTATGTCCTTATTTGCATCGTTCGTTATGTTACTAAACTTCCAGCGTTTCGGTAAAATGAAAGGTATGGGTACTATTGTTGAGTGGTCTATTCGTGATGAAACTATGCATGTTCAAGGTAATGCTAAGTTGTTTCGTGAGTTCGTAGAAGAACACCCACGCATTGTAAATGATGAGTTGAAGTCTAAAGTTTATGAAATGGCAACTAACGCTGTTAAACTAGAAGATAAATTTATTAAGTTAGCATTTAGTGGTCACGACCAAGAAGGTATTACTGAAAAAGATGTCAAACAATACATTCGTCATATTGCTGATCGTAGACTATTACAATTGGGTATGAAACCTAAATTTAAAGTAAAAGACAATCCAATGCCATGGCTAGATTGGGTATTGAATGGTGCATCACACGACAACTTCTTTGAAAAAAGGGTTACTGAATATTCTGTAAATGGTATGGAAGGTGATTGGGGTTGGGTAGAAAATACTCCCGAAGGTGAAGTTTGTGGTTTAGATGGTCAGGGGTGTGCCGCTTAATGAACAAATGGCAAAACGCTTACATGATTACCGCAGAAACCTTTGCCGAGTTATCTACAGCCAATAAATTAAAAGTAGGTGCGATTATTGTAAAAGATAATCGTATCATTTCTATTGGGTATAATGGTACACCTTCGGGTTGGGATAATAATTGTGAAATAATCTTTCCACAACATGATATAGGATTTCCAGCACAAATTACAAAACCAGAAGTAATACATGCTGAAGCTAATGCGATAAGTAAACTTGCTAGGTCAATAGAAAGTGGTTTAGATTCTGACATATATATAACACATGCACCATGTATGAGTTGTTCAAAGTTAATCTATGGTTCTGGAATAAAAAATGTATATTATAGAGAAGTTTACAGAAAAACTGATGGAATAGAATTTTTAAATTCTTGTAACATAGGGGTAAAACAATTGTGAAACTTATCGTGTGTGAATCTTGTGAAGCAGAATACCATGTAAAACATAATATGGAACCCCGACTATACAAAGTAACTTTTTGTTCATTTTGTGGATATGAACTTGACGAAACATTTGAATTTATAGAAGAAGTAGAGGATGATGAGAATGACATCTGGTAGAGATTATGGTGGAAAAGGTAGTATGCAAAGACCCATAAATAGTAGAGAACAATTTGATAAGAATTGGGATTCTATATTTGGGAAATGTGATAATGAAAAAAGCAATGGAATTGATGACAATTCCGACAAAGTGGACACATCAAGGAAAGATAGTAGAACAACTACCAGATGATTGCGAGGGATTTGTTTATCTCATAACTAATCTTGCTAACAACAGAAAGTATATTGGTAAGAAACTCGCAAGGTTTAAAGTTACTAGACCACCACTTAAAGGCAGAACAAATAAAAGACGCTCAACAAAAGAAAGTGATTGGAGAGATTATTGGGGTTCTTCTGAACACTTGAACGCTGATGTTATATCGTTTGGTGAAGATAAATTTACCAGAGAAATTTTACATTATTGTTCAAGTAGAGGAATATTAAGTTACTTAGAAGCAAAAGAACAATTTGACAGAAGGGTTCTAGAAACTGATGAATACTATAATGGTATTATCAATGTTAGAATAGGAAGCTCAAAGATGTTACAAGAACATTTGAGGATACATAATGGACAACAATGATTGGATAGATCAGTATAAACAATTTCACGCAGACCAAAATACCAATTATCCCGGCAACAATCTTAAACCGCAACTACAACATATTTTAGATTTGATAAAAGATATGAAACCAGAAACTCTATTAGACTTTGGTTGTGGTAAAGGTCAACAATATTCTAAATGGAAACACCACGAAGATATGGGTATCATGCCAACTTTGTATGACCCAGCAGTACCAGAGTTTGAAACACTACCAGATGGCCCTTTTGATGGTATCATCTCTACTGATGTATTAGAACACATTCCCGAAGAACAAATCCCAGAAACAATTAATATGATTACCAAAAGAGCTGATAAGTTTGTATTCCTTGCAATTGCAACTTCACCAGCAATAGCAATCCTACCCAATGGTGAGAATGCACACTGTACACGAAAACCCATTTCTTGGTGGACAGAAATGTATGAAAAATATTCCTATAAACGAGTGTATACTCACATCAAAACTTACGGAGATTTTAATGGATATTCTATACTAAATGAAGATTTATACATGGAATATTTCCTAAATAATTTAAAGCTAGATAAGAAAACCTCTTGACTTTATACTTTTGTTGTGTTATTATGTATACATAAGATAATAAAAGGAGAGAATAATGAGCAAAATGAATGAAATATCTTTGGAAATTCAAGAGTTTGTTAATGATAATTTACAAAAAAAGTCTGTTGATGAAATTCTTAATGATGTCAAGAAAACATTTCAAATGTCTTTTGCTGTTGAATATGCAAAAGAATAT
>ENA-OQVM01001311-OQVM01001311.1-marine-metagenome-genome-assembly--contig:-NODE-1311-length-33271-cov-4.063807_pt1 | contig 33271 bp, 31 predicted proteins | sample MGYA00237776_ERZ505498 | MGnify/ENA primary metagenome ERZ505498 (study PRJEB26159, sample SAMN06265151) | marine metagenome | isolation source: Helgoland LTER site | place: Germany:Helgoland, sampling...
CAAAGTCTTCTGTGAAATCGATGCTACAGGGTGCACTGGACGGTGATGCGACCGGTGAACGCGCGTCAGAGCAGATGTTCGCAGGGTTGCTGCCGGCGGGCCGTTATGCCATACACTGCCCCTTCGGCAAAAAGAAACTGATCCTAGATTGTAATTTTTCGGTTATTCGCAACGCTTCAGGTGCCGCACAGCGTGCCATCATGTTGGGTATCGATGTTACCGATACGGAGACCGAATTGCGCGCAATCGAAGCAGAAAAAGACGCGACTGCGCAGGAACAGGACCGGGTTGTAAAGGTATTGGGAGATGCATTGAATGCCTTGGCGGAGGGGGATCTGGACGTCGATATTACGCAAGACGTTCCCGCCTCTTACGAAAAATTGCGGGCGGATTTCAATGCAACCGTCGATTCTTTGAGAACCGCAATTTCAGCCGTGATCCACAACTCGGACTCAATTCGCAACGAGACCACGGAAATTACAGCGGCGGCCGATGACTTGTCGCGCCGAACAGAAAAGCAAGCTGCGACATTGGAAGAAACCGCCGCTGCGCTGGATGAGTTGACGGTGTCGGTTCGATCTGCCGCAGAAGGGGCAGATGATGCCAGTACCATGTCCGCAGATGCGCAGCGCAATGCGGAGCAGGGCGGCGATGTCGCGCGCCAAGCGGTCGAAGCGATGGGAGGGATCAAAACCTCAAGCCAGGAGATCTCGAAAATCACCAGCGTCATCGACGACATTGCGTTTCAGACCAACCTTCTTGCGTTGAATGCGGGTGTCGAAGCGGCGCGCGCAGGTGAGGCTGGTCGTGGTTTTGCGGTTGTCGCTACAGAAGTGCGTGCGCTCGCCCAGCGGTCTTCGGATGCGGCGAGAGAGATCAACGTCCTGATCACATCAAGCGGCGAGCAGGTCGAACAAGGCGTCGATCTGGTTGGCAGGACGGGTGTTGCGTTGGCCTCGATTGTGACGTCTGTTTCTGAAATATCAAAACGCGTTTCTAATATTGCGGCGTCCGCGCGCGAACAATCAAGCGGTCTGGCTGAAATCAACACTGCCGTAAATGAACTGGATCACGTCACCCAACAAAACGCCGCGATGTTCGAGGAGACAACGGCGGCAAGTCATGCGCTTACGTCTGAAGCGGACGCGCTTGTTCACGCGGTGTCGCGGTTCAAACTTTCAGGCATCCAAAGAACCCCGACGCAGGCGCGCGATACGTTTGTGTCTCAACGACCAACCCCAGCGCATCCGTCGCCCCCGGCAAGAATGCCGATGTCACAAGGCAATGCCGCACTGGCCTTGCAACCATCGCCCCAAGAGGACGGCTGGGAAGAGTTCTGACAGCAGGAGAATGAAAATCCTTGGTGATCACGCCCATCCGCCTCGCATGTGAGCACAAGGTCTGATCAAGGCCACGCTCACAAACCTACACATAAGACCAAAAAAGAAAGCCGTCACACGACCTTTGAGCATAGTCGGGACCGCCATCCGCGAAAGCGGACCTGTTCGTGGCCGGAAAACTTGTTGATTAATCGCGCTTGCCAGCAAAGCGTTCTTGCCAGGTGTCTCTATCTTCATCGGTGATTTTTGCGAACAGGACTTCGGGGACTTCAAAAGCATGTCCCGGTGCCAAGTGCTGCAGGGCGGAAGGCACATCATCTGGCCAAGGCATATCTGAAAGCTTCATTGCAGAGAGCATTTTTGCGGATGCCTCGGGAATGAACGGTTCAGCCAGTCGGGCATACAAAGGAATAAGGTTCAACGCCAAGCGTACTTGCGCTGCGGCTTTATCCGGGTCCGTCTTGAAGGTTGTCCATGGGGCTTGGGCTTGCAGGTATTCATTGCCCGCCGCCCAGATGGCGCGCAGCTCTTGCGCGGATTTGCGCACTTCGATGGCGTCCATTTGTTTCTCGTAGGCGGTGACCCGCGTGGACAGGTCGTCAATCAGTGCGATTTCTGCATCGCCATAGGTCCCTTCAGTCGGCACCGCCTCGCCAAATTTGGACCGGCAAAACTTTGTGATCCGGCTGACAAAATTGCCAAGAACGTCGGCAAGATCCTTGTTCACGGAGGATTGAAAGTTCTCCCATGTGAATTCGGCGTCAGATGTCTCGGGGGCATGGCTCAACAACCACCAGCGCCAATAGTCTGCGGGCAAGATGTCCAAGGCTTGATCCATGAATACGCCGCGTCCACGCGATGTGCTGAACTGGCCGCCATCATAGGTCAAATAATTGAAAGATTTGATGTAATCGACCAGTTTCCAAGGTTCGGCTGATCCCATGATGGTCGCGGGGAAACTGAGGGTATGGAACGGAACATTGTCCTTGCCCATGAATTGCGTATAGCGCACGTCTTGGGCGCCCGCATCGGTGCGCCACCAGCGCTGCCAGTCCGTACCTTTGCCTGCGTCTACCCATTCCTGCGAACAGGCGATGTATTCGATGGGCGCATCAAACCAGACATAAAAAACCTTGCCCTCCATCCCGGGCCAGTCTGCGTCCCCGCGTTTGACCGGCACGCCCCAGTTCAGGTCGCGTGTGATGCCACGGTCGCGCAATCCATCCCCATCGTGCAGCCATTTTTTGGCAATTGATGTGGTCAGAATGGGCCAGTCTGTTTTGCTGTTGATCCATGCGTCCAACCGGTCTTTCATCTGGCTTTGGCGCAGAAACAGGTGTTTTGTTTCGCGCTTTTCCAGATCGGTTGAACCGGAAATAGTGCTGCGGGGATTGATCAGATCGGCAGGATCAAGTTGCTTTGTACAATTGTCGCATTGATCGCCACGCGCGCTGTCAAAACCGCAATTGGGACAGGTCCCCTCAATGTAGCGGTCCGGCAGGAAGCGTCCGTCGGTGTTTGAATAGACCTGCTGTTCGGTGACTTCTTCGATCAGTCCCTGATCGGCAAGAACGCCCGCGAAATGCTGCGTCAGTTTTTGGTTTTGAGCCGAAGATGACCGCCCGAAATGGTCGAAAGACATGCCGAAACGCTGGGCGATGTCGGCCTGAACCTCGTGCATTTCCGCGCAATATTCCTCAACCGGTTTACCAGCTTTAGCTGCGGCCAGTTCTGCAGGTGTGCCGTGCTCGTCGGTTGCGCATAAGAACAGCACCTCGTGTCCGCGTCCGCGCAGATAGCGGGCATAAAGATCCGCTGGCAGTTGGCTGCCCACAAGGTTGCCCAAGTGCTTGACCCCGTTGATGTAGGGGATTGCGGATGTGATCAAATGTCGGGTCATGCGTGTGGTTCTCTGCTGGTCATTTAGGGTGCTTTAGCAGCCTCGGATGGGTCATACCAGCCCATCACTTTGGCGGCGTAGGCGCATCACGCCCGCGTTTGGTAAGCCTGCCAATAAGGAAACTGGTGCGCGGCGCGTAAACATAGCGTGTGCGGTCCTTGCGTGTCGGGCGTGCACGCATCCGGTTCAGGCCAAACAGAATAAGGACCGCGTGCCCGACCGCCATCATCATAAACAACGCAGGCGGGCCAAAGTTTTCGATCAGCACAGACGCCAGATAAGGGGCAAAAATCGCGCCGATGGCAAACCAGAACATCAGGGCCGCTGAAAGTTCGACACGTTCATCGCTGCTGGCAAAATCATGGGCATGGGCGGAGGCAACGGAATATATCGGAAAGGTGGTCAGGCCGAACAAGAATGCAGTCAGCATGATCCCTTGGGTGTCGAGGCCGGTGGCCATTACGGTAAATGCGCAACTGGCGATGGCCGCAACGGACAGCCAGATCAGAACCCAGCGCCGGTCATATTTATCGGCCAGCCACCCAACAGGGATTTGTGCCAAGGCGCCGCCAAGCACGAATGCCGACAGGAACCACGCGATCTGGGTTGCGGTCAGGCCGACTTCTTGGCCGTAGATCGGGCCAACCATACGGAAAGACGCGCTAGAAATTGCTGCAACAACCACGCCTGCCGCGGCCAGAGGCGAGCGGTTGACCGCCAACATGGGCCGCAAACGCGGCGAGTTTGGTGTTTCGGGCTGTTTTACAGTACTAAGTGTGATCGGCAAAAGTGCAGCACAACATAGAATGGCGAGCAGGTTGTAAGAGACATAGCTGGCCGGGGCCAAGACACCCACAAGCGCCTGCGCCCCCAGAGAGCCGGTCATGTCTACGACGCGGTAGGTGCCCATCGTGCGGCCGCGTGTTTCATTGGTCACTTTAGCGTTCAGCCACGCCTCGATCACGGTGTAACAACCGGCAACACAAAAGCCCGACGCGACCCGCATCAACGCCCATGCATAGGGGTCCAGCACCATCATATGCGCCAAAAGGCCGATTGCGCCGGTTGCGGTGAACGCGGCAAACGCGCGGCTGTGGCCCACCGATCCCATCAGGCGCGGCGCCCACCAACACCCGATGAAAAAGCCGACAAAATGCGCAGACCCCAGCAGACCGATTTGTTGCCGCGAGAACCCGAGCGCCGTACCTGACAAAACGTCAATCGGGCCAACACCACCAGACGCGAGTTGAAGCAGAATGACAGACAGAAACAGGGCGGCGAAAGAAATAATCAGGCGCATATGTTTGAGTAGGACAGATCAGCGCCGCAACAAAGCGCAAACCCGACATCAGCGCGTCGTAACTGTGAAAATCTGAATATTTTGGCCCTTTTAGCGTCAAAGGCAACTTGCGGCGGCGGCGCACTGCCTTAGGGTGGCGACAAAAGCGAGGATACGGTAATGCAACGAAGAAAACTGGGCAGCAGCGATTTGGTCGTGTCGGATTTGTGTTTGGGTTCAATGACATGGGGCACGCAAAACACCACCGAAGAGGGCCACGACCAGATTGATCGCGCGCTGGCCGCAGGCATCAACTTTATCGACACCGCCGAGATGTATCCGGTGAACCCGGTCAGCGCAGAGACGACCGGACGGACCGAGCGGGTCATCGGTCTGTGGTTCGAGCGTGACAATCGCCGCAAGGATGTGGTGCTGGCGACCAAGCATTCGGGTGCCGGGATGATGCATGTCCGTGATGGTGCGCCGATTTCGTCAACAACCATTCCTGAAACGGTTGAGGGGTCATTGCGGCGGCTCAAGACCGATTACATCGACCTCTACCAGTTTCATTGGCCCAACCGGGGCAGCTATATGTTCCGGAAAAACTGGACTTTTGACCCGTCGGATCAGAACCGGGCAGACACGATTGCGCATATGGAAGACACGCTGGGCGCGTTGCAGCGCGAGGTTGAGCGGGGCACGATCCGCGCCTTTGGCCTGAGCAATGAAAGCGCATGGGGGATGGCGCAATGGGCTGCGGTGGCGGACCGCGTCGGGGGGCCACGACCGGTCGCTGTGCAGAACGAATATTCGTTGATGTGCCGTTTGGCCGATACGGATGTGGCAGAAGCCTGTATCAACGAACAGATTGATATGTTTGCATTTTCACCGCTTGCAGCCGGGCTGTTGACGGGCAAGTACCAAGGTGGCGCTGTGCCTGAGGGGTCCCGGATGTCGTTGAATGGTGATCTGGGCGGGCGCAAAACGGCGCGCGCGTTCGAGGCGGTCGATGCCTATCTGAAGGTTGCCAAAGACCATGATTTGCACCCTGTGCACATGGCGTTGGCGTGGTGCCGGATGCGGCCCTTTATGGGCTCCGTGATCTTTGGTGCGACCACGATGGATCAGTTGGAGTTGGCCATAGGGGCAGGCGATATCACGCTGAGCGACGAGGTGCTGACAGCCCTTGATGAGGTGAACCGCGCGCATCCTTTGCCGTATTAACGGTTTGTTAACCGTTTCGCCTTGTCCAGAGGTTTCGCAGGCGGCGGTATGCTGTCGTTTTTAGCGTGGCAATTGCGGGGTTCCTATCGCATGGTCGGCGAAATTACTGACCTTCAAGGAGCCTTGCCGCTATGCCACTCGCCATGAACCGAGACGTCTTTATCACCTGCGCTGTCACAGGATCGGGCGGAACGCAGGACCGCAGTCCGCATGTCCCGCGTTCGCCCGAACAAATCGCCGACAGTGCGATCAAAGCGGCCAAGGCGGGTGCGGCGGTGGTGCATTGTCATGTGCGCGACCCTGAGACAGGTAAACCTAGCAGGGATTTGAAACTATACCGTGAAGTGACCGAGCGCATTCGCGCCAGCGATACGGATGTGGTGCTGAACCTGACCGCCGGCATGGGGGGCGACATCATTTTTGGTGATGTGGAAAACCCGTTTCCGACACGCGAAGGCACCGACATGGTGGGCGCGACGGAACGGATGGCGCATATTGCGGAATGCTTGCCTGAAATTTGCACGCTGGACTGTGGCACGATGAACTTTGCCGAGGCGGATTATGTGATGACCAACACGCCCGGCATGTTGACCGCAATGGGCGGCATGATGACCAAACTGGGGGTCAAGCCCGAGATCGAGGCCTTTGATACTGGGCATTTGTGGTATGCAAAACAAATGGTTAGCGATGGTGTTCTGGACAGCCCTGCGTTGGTACAGCTGTGCATGGGGGTGCCGTGGGGCGCACCGGATGATCTGAATACGCTGATGGCGATGGTCAATAATGTACCGGACGACTGGACGTTTTCGGCCTTTGGTCTGGGGCGCAACCAGATGGCTTATGTGGCGGCGTCGGTGCTGGCGGGTGGCAATGTGCGGGTCGGATTGGAGGACAATCTTTGGCTCGACAAAGGGGTTTTGGCGGAGAATTATCAGTTGGTTGAGCGCGCCCGCACAATCATCGAAAGCATGGGTGCAAAGATTATGGGACCGCAAGCGGTACGTGAGAAACTGGGGCTGACAAAACGGGCGCCCGTGTGACCTGCGTTAAGACAGGTTAAGCGATGGTTAAATGTCACACAGCGTACACAAGGCGTGCACCGCGCGTACACCGCTGTGTTGCGGCATTTGCGCTTGGGTTGATGCTTGGGGGCTGCGCTGCGCAGATGTCGTCCCCAAGCGCGGGGCAGGCGACAATCGCGGCGCGTAACCCCACGGTTGCCTTGGGCGGAACCTCCCGGTTTGAAGCGGCGCGGTTTGCGGGACAGTGGCAGACGGTTGCCTGTATCGGCAGCTGTGCGGCGCAAGTGATTTATCAGACGGCTGGTGCAGATGCGTTGATCCGGATCACCCCTGCGGGTCAGCAGACTTATCAGGTGACTGCGCCGGGGGTGTTGCGTGGAACGGGTACGCTGGTGGTGATGTGGGTAGACACCGGGTTTCGCACGGCGGCAGTGGGCGACGCGGACGGGACATGGGCCGCAATTTTGGACCGGCGCAGGCCTGGGGGCGCGGACCGGATAACCGCCGCGCGGGAAGTTTTGGATTTTAACGGCTGGGACACCAGCAAATTGCGAGAGATTAACGGATGAGTAAGGTTGCAGCGGTTATTGGTGGTGGTGTCATTGGCGGCGGCTGGGCGGCGCGGTTTTTGCTGAATGGCTGGGATGTGCAGGTGTATGACCCTGATCCGCAAGCAGAGCGGAAGATTGGAGAGGTGATGGCGAATGCCCGGCGGTCGTTGCCGGGACTGACAGATGTCGCTTTGCCTGCTGAGGGGGAATTACGGTTCTGCGCGTCGATCGCAGAGGCGGTTGCAGGCGCGGAATGGATACAGGAGAGCGTACCGGAGCGGTTGGAGATAAAACACGCGACCTTTGCCGAGGTGCAGGCCACTTGCGCCCGCGACGCGGTAATCGGATCGTCAACGTCAGGGTTCAAGCCGTCGGAATTGCAGCAAGGGGCGGCAAGGCCCGGTCAGATTATGGTCGCACATCCGTTTAACCCGGTTTATCTGCTGCCGCTGATTGAACTGGTGCCCGGCGATGCGGGCGAGGAAGCGCTTGTCGAGCGCGCCAAGGCGACGCTGAACGCATTGGGGATGCACCCGCTGCATCTGAAAAAAGAAATTGATGCGCATGTGGCGGACCGGTTTCTGGAAGCGGTCTGGCGCGAGGCACTGTGGTTGGTCAAAGACGGGATTGCGACGACAGAAGAGATTGACGATGCGATCCGCTATGGTTTTGGCATCCGCTGGGCGCAGATGGGGTTGTTTGAAACCTACCGTGTGGCGGGCGGTGAGGCGGGGATGAAGCATTTCATGGCGCAGTTTGGCCCTGCGTTGAAATGGCCCTGGACCAAGCTGATGGATGTGCCGGAGTTCAACGAGGAACTGGTTGATTTAATTGCGGGACAATCGGATGCGCAATCTGGCCATCATTCGATCCGCGAGCTGGAGCGTATCAGGGACAATAACCTTGTGACGATGATCCGCGGGCTCAAGGCGCAGAACTGGGGGGCGGGTGCGCTGTTGAACGCCCAAGAAAAACTGATGCGGGCGGATGAACCTGCGGCTGCGGATCTGCCTGCGGACCAATTGGTGCGCACGGCGCGGCGGACCGTGCCGCTGGATTGGACCGACTATAACGGGCACATGACTGAGAGCCGGTATCTGCACGCGTTTGCCGATGCGACGGATAGGTTTATGGAAATCATTGGCTGCGATGCGGATTACATCCAATCGGGGGGCAGTTATTTCACCGCCGAGACGCATATCCGGCACTTGGATGAGGTGCATGCGGGCGCTGTAATCGAGATTGAGACCCAAGTAATCATGGGCGAGGGCAAGAAAATGCACTTGTTCCATATGATGCGCGAAGGCGAACGGGTGCTGGCCACGGGAGAGCATTTCCTGCTGCACGTGTCGCTGGAGACGCGCAAGCCAAGCGCGCCATCGCCGGCGATCGAGGCGAATTTGGTCAGGTTCGCGCAAGGCCACGCGCGGCTGCCTGTGCCTGAGGGATTGGGCCGGGCAATCGGGGCTGTGCGGTGAAACGGGTTCTGATTACAGCAGGCGCTGGCGGAATTGGTCGTGCGATGGGCGCTGCGTTTGAGGCGGCAGGCCATGAGGTCTGGGTCACGGATGTAGATGCCGCAGCGTTGGAGGCTTGCCCGAAAACGTGGCATTGCCATTTGGCCAGCGCTGCCGACGAGGATGCGATGCGAGACGTCTTTGCGCGCATCGGGTCGTTGGACGTCTTATGTGCAAATGCGGGTATCGCGGGGCCGACCGCTTTGGTTGAGGATGTCGCGTTGGACGATTGGCGGACCTGTGTGAGCGTCAATCTGGAAGGCGCGTTTTTGGCAGCCAAATATGCGGCACCGTTGATGAAGGCGGCAGGCAAAGGCGCGATTGTGCTGACGTCGTCAACGGCGGGAATCTACGGGTACCCGAACCGCGCGCCTTATGCATCGGCGAAATGGGCGATCATCGGATTGATGAAAACGCTGGCGATGGAATTGGGTCCGTTTGGGATCAGGGCCAATGCGATTTGTCCCGGCTCTGTGGAAGGGCCGCGGATGGAGGGGGTTCTGGAACGCGAAGCCGCGGCCAAAGGCATGACGCGGGATGCGGTTTATAAGGGCTATGCAACGGGCACGTCGATGCGGTCGTTTGTGACAGCGCAAGATGTGGCGGATATGGCGGTTTTTCTGGGATCACCGCAGGCGCGGATGGTATCGGGGCAGGTTATCGCGGTCGATGGCCATACGGAAAACCCTGATCCGAAAGTTGGGTAAATAAAACGGCTCAAATTTTCTTGAGATTTAGGGCTGTGCTGTTCGTGTTTTGGGTCTAGGGTTGCGCAGACTATAGAAGTGATGTGCCCCCCATATGCCTGTTGATACCTCGCCCCCTGCAGCAACCGCTGTGCGCGCAGAGCCGTTTATTGCGCGGCAGGAATGGCCGACGGTGGCGTTGTTCACCGGATGTCTGGCGATCTGGGCGGTCGCGCTGACCCTGCCAGCGGGTTGGGGCATGCTGAGCTATAGTTTGCTGGTGTTTTCACTGGTGCTGCATGCATCGCTGACACATGAGATCATCCACGGACACCCGTTTTCTAAAGTCTGGGCCTGCACAGCGCTGGGTTTGGGGCAACCGGGGCTGTTCGTGCCGTACCTGCGGTTCAAGGAGCAGCATCTGGCGCATCATTACGATGCGTTTCTGACCGACCCCTATGATGATCCGGAAAGCAATTATCTGGACCCGGAGGTGTGGGAGCGGATGGGGCGTGCGCGACAGGCGATTTGTTTGGCTAATAACACGCTGATCGGGCGGATTATCCTGGGGCCAGTTCTTGGGATGGGGGCATTCATCTGGGCCGATGTGCGGTTGATTTTCGCGGGGGACCGCAAGGTTCTGGGGCATTGGCTGGCGCATGTGCCGGGGGTTTTGGGGGTCTTGTGGATTGTCAGCCTGTCGGCGGTGCCGATCTGGTCGTATTTGTTAGCGTGTTATGGCGCGTTGGCGGTTTTGAAAATCCGCACCTATGCGGAACACCGTGCACATCTGCGTGCATCAGCCCGGACAGTGGTCATCGAGGACCGTGGCATTCTGGGTTTCTTGTTTTTGTTCAACAACTTCCATGTGGTGCATCATGTGCATCCGCAGGTTTGCTGGTATCAGCTGCCAGCCCTTTACCGCAGTCAGAGAGAGCGGTTCCTGCAGCGCAATCAGGGGTATGTTTTCGCCTCTTATCGCGATGTGTTCCGCCAGTATTTTTGGCGGCGCAAAGACCCGGTGCCGCATCCCTACTGGCGCGGGCGCGAACGCTAGGACTATAGAAGGGCATGGATATGTTTGCCCCTGATCTTTGGATCCTTGTAACACTGGCGGCGGCGGTTTTTCAGACCGTGCGCTTTATGCTGCAAAAGTTTCTGGCGACAGCAACATTATCGGCCGCAGGAGCCACATTTTCACGGTTTCTTTACTCATGGCCGTTTATCATCGGGTTATTAGCGGTCTATTTCGCGGTGACGGGCAGCGGATGGCCACAGATTGGGAATGCGTTCTGGTTTTATGGGTTGCTAGGCGCCAGCACTCAAATACTAGCGACGGTTTGCGTGGTTTTGCTGTTTAAGCAGCGGAATTTTGCGGTCGGGATCACGTTTAAGAAGACCGAGGTTATTCAAACCGTTCTGGTCGGTTGGCTGCTGTTGGGTGAGGGCGTTTCGTGGTTGGGTTTTGCCGCGATTGCCCTCGGGATTGTCGGGCTGTTGTTGTTGTCGGGCAAGGCCGGTGCGCAGGGGATCAGGTTGAGCGATCTGGGCAACCGGGCGGCGGGGCTTGGGATTGCGTCAGGCGTGTTGTTTGCGTTTTCTGCGGTCAGTTATCGGGGGGCGTCGCTGTTGGTGGTTGCCGATGATCCGATCTTGCGCGCGGGCGTGACGTTGGCCGTTGTTGTGACCATGCAGACGGCGATCATGCTGGTCTGGCTGGGCCTGCGGGAGCCGGGAGAGATCAAAGCGGTCTGGGACGCGCGACGGGTTGCGGTCTGGATTGGTGTGACGTCGATGGGCGGATCGTTTTGTTGGTTTGTGGCGTTTACCTTGCAGAATGCCGCCTACGTCAAGGCGCTGGGTCAGGTCGAGTTGATCCTGAGTGTTGCCGCCACAACCTTGTTTTTCAAGGAAAAAATAATGGGGCGCGAATGGGCGGGGATGGCTGTGCTGGTTGCGTCGATCTTTATGTTGATACTGGTGATCTGATCGGGTTTTACCGGTCAGCTATCTGGCATCGGCTGGCCGCGCAGGCGCATGAACAGGCTCTCTTCGTCGTTGTTTTTGAAATAGGGGACCGACGTGGGCGGGGACAGATCACCGGCGCGTGCTTGCACTTCGGCCATGACAACTTCGGTAATGAAAGGCATGTCGAAGGAGCGCGCTTTGGATAGCGGCACCCATTGTAGATGCGAAAGCTCATCCGATGCGGCGGAGAAATCGTCGGGATCAGAGGCGATGTGATCAGCGTCGACCAGAAAAAAACGGGCGTCAAAGCGGCGCGGACGGCCTGGCGGGGTCAGCGCGCGGAACACAAACTGCATGTTTGAGGCGCGAGGCACATGACCGGTGGCCGCGAAAGTTGCCCAATCGGGGGGAATGTCACCCTGCCAATCGCCCTTTTGTCCAAGGATCAGGCCGGTTTCTTCCCAGACTTCACGGATCGCGGCGACCGCAATAGCGTGGGCAAGGGACGGGTCGGCGTCCTCGGTCAGGCGCGCGGCGCACATTTCGGGCAGGGGCGTGGCAAGCGGAATATGGGTGTCATCGACGTCCACAGCACCGCCTGGAAAGACGAATTTGTTGGGCATGAACACGGCTTTGGCGCCGCGCTGGCCCATCAGGATACGCGGCGCGGTAAAGCGGTCGCGCAACAGGATTACGGTTGCCGCATTGCGGATTTGCGATTTGTCGATTGGTTTAGCTGCGCTCATACATCCCTATCTGCCCCATGGGGCTGGACCCTTAGGAGTTGCGCGCGAAGCCGCCCATTTCCTTGGCCCATTGAAAGCCGATCAAGGCCCCCTTCAGTCTGGGCAGAAGGTAGAGCGAGAGGCCGACGCAGCCAACCGAAAAAATCGTAAACAGCGTTAATGGTTCGGGGCGCCAGTGGACAAAGGACCAATGCAGCAGCGGCGCCATCAGGTGGCCAACGATCAGGATTGTCAGGTAGGCAGGCCCGTCATCGGCGCGGTGGTGGTGGAATTCCTGACGGCACACGGTGCAATCGGCGTTCACCTTGAGATAGCTGTGCAGCACCGGTCCGGACCCGCAACGCGGGCATTTCCCGCGCCATCCGCGCCATATTGCGGGCCAGCGGGCGCGCTCTTGGGTGGTGTCGGCATCACCGGTATCCGCATCGTAGGCGGTGGTGGGATCTTCGTGGCTGCTGGTGGCGTGATTTATCATATCGTGTCCTCGTTGGTACGGACATGCGCCCTTTGGCCCCTGAAATAAAGGGGTAGCCGTGCGATTGCGGCGGGATGTCGCAAAGGTATGCATCTTTTTTTGGCACAAGATCGGGTTTTTTCCGACAAGTTGCGACGGAAAGCCGTCAACCCTGCGTTTGACCCTGTGAGCACTCCGAAAAGATGGGTGCTGGAATATGAACGTCAGGAGACACCAAATGACATATCGCAAAGAGATGATGATTGCAGCGCTGGCCGGGTTGATTGCAGTGGGCGGGGCAGCGGCCTATGCCAAATCACCCGACATGGGCGCGCGTTTTGAACAGATTGATGCCAATGCGGATGGCGAAGTTTCGCGGGCGGAGCTGGCGCAGATGGCGGCAGAACGGTTTGCGCGGATGGACAGCGACAGCGACGGTTTCTTGAGCCCGGAAGAGATGGCACGCGCCCGTACCGAAGGTGGCGGTAAACGCGCGGCCAAGATGCTGGAGCGGCACGATACCGATGGCAATGGAATGCTGGATGCGGATGAGTTGGCGAAAGCGGCTGAGGGGCGTCACGGCAAACATGCGGGCAAGCGGATGTCGCGGATGGATGCTGACGGCGACGGGAAATTGTCGTTGGCCGAGATGAGCAATCCGGAGCGCGGCGACAAGATGTTTGCGCGGCTGGACAAGGACGGCAACGGCACGTTGAGTGCGGAAGAGTTTGCCGAGATGCGCATGGGGATGCGCGGTCACGGTGGCAAAAAGCCGAAGCCCGAATAAGCTACTTTGCGTTGAAATAGTCGAGGAAAAGGTCGGGCGCGCTTGTTTTGTGCGCCCGGTCCCCTTAGCCAGTATGATGATGCAGGACCCTATTTCCATGGCGGATGCCGATCCGCTGGCGGCGCTGCTGGCGCGCTATGCTGCGGGTGATCCGGCGGCCGCGCGGATGTTGGCGGCGGCGATCACACCGCGGATATATGCGCATGCTTTGCGTGTTCTGGGCGACGGGGCCGAGGCCGAAGATGTGGTTCAGGAGGCGATGGTGCGGTTGTGGCGCATTGCGCCGGAATGGCGGCTGGGCGAGGCGAAGGTGACGACATGGGTGTACCGGGTTGTGGCAAACCTGTGTACGGACCGGCTGCGCAAACGCCGGACGGTGCCGCTTGAGGACACGCATGAGCTGCGTGATGATGCGCCGTCAGCGGCAGAGATGTTGCAGCAACGGGCGCGGATGACGGCGCTTGAGGCGGCCCTGCAGAGTTTGCCGGACCGGCAACGGCAGGCGGTTGTGCTGCGCCACATTGATGGATTGGGCAACCCCGAGATTGCGGAGATTCTGGAGGTGGGCGTGGAAGCGGTAGAGAGTTTGACGGCGCGTGGCAAAAGGGCGCTGACACAGGCATTGGCGGATCAGCGGGACGCATTGGGGTTTGAAGATGACTAAAGCCAGACAGAATGATGATGCAGCGCTAGAGGCGCTTTTTGAAGTGGATCGTGCGGCACCGCCCGAGGTGCCGGATGCGTTGATGCAGCGCGTGATGGCGGATGCGGTGGCATTGCAACCCGCAGCGCCGCGCAGTGTCCGCAAATCCATTCTGGCGCGCATGTTTGACGCAGTCGGGCGTGCGCCTGCTATCGGTGGTTTGGTGACAGCGACCTGTGTGGGTTTCTGGTTGGGGGTGGCCCCACCGGACGGGGTGCCTGATTTTGGCGCAGTCATAATGGGTGTGGAACAGGACGTGTTCGTGGCTGAACTGGATGGTGACGCGGTTATCTGGTTTGGCTGGGATTTTGAGGAAGGCGAAGCAGATGGTTGATCAGGGTCCAGCAATCAAGAAGGGGCGCAGATGGCGCTGGATTCTTGGCGTGTCTCTTGCGTTAAACTTTGTTTTTATTGGACTTTTTTCCGGGGCGGCCCTGCGGCACGCGGGGGATGAGCCCCGCAGTGACCGGTCGCGCGTCAGCGTTCAGGGATATGCGGCACCTTACGTGCGCGCCCTTCCACCTGAAGCGCGGCGCGCGCTGGGCCAGCAGTTGCGCCGCGGCGATATAGGCGAGCGCAGCAGCCGCGCGGCGCGGCGCATGGCGTATGAGCAGATGACAGAGGCGATGCGCGCAGCGCCATTTGACATTGCGCGGGTGCAGGCGATTTTGGAGCGCCAGTCGCAATCAGCCGCCGGTATTATGCTGTCCGCGCAGGCGCTGTGGCTTGAACAGATTGCGGGGATGTCAGATGTGGAACGTGCGGCCTATGCGGACCGGCTCGAAGAAGTGCTGGCCAAACGCGGGTCACACAAGAGCAAACGGCCACGCGACTAACCGACTTGGGAAATCTGCGGTCCTTGCTGTAGGACACGACGCGCGCTAAGGCTGCGCCGTGTCCAGCAAGGGAGCGCGCGCGTGAAAGATCCATTTGAATTTGAAGACAAGAATGAAGTGATTGCGGTGGTGCGGGCATCGGCGGGGCGGCGTGTTCTGGGTCTTTCATCGCTGTCTCTGTTGGGGTTGTTGCTAATATACGTGGCATTTACGCAATCGCCTGCTTTGCTGGGACAGATTTTTCTTATCGCGGTGGGCGCAGCGGCGCTGTGGCTGGCCGATGCGATGCGCCGCGCGACATCCGGCAGTGTTGAATTGACGCCGCTGATGCTGCGCGATTCCGATGGCACGGTGATCGCGCGCATCGAAGATATCGTGAGCATGGACAGGGGCGTTTTTGCCTTTAAGCCATCGAACGGTTTTTTGCTGAAAACCAAGGCAGGCACGGGCGGGCGGCAATGGCGTCCGGGTCTATGGTGGCAATTGGGGAGGCGGATTGGCATCGGTGGCATGACACCGGGCCATCAGACCAAGTTCATGTCAGAGTTGTTATCGGCGCTGATGGCAAAACGCGACCTGTCCTGAGACAGATCGCGTTGCTTTGTGTGTTCGGTAGGTGTGTTTAGTTACATGCGCGGTCAGTTACATGCGAGCCAGCAAACACGTGGTGCATAGCGGGGCCGGGTATAGATGCGGTTGTGTATGACCTGTTGCTCAAGTCCGGTGGAGAACGGCGCATCGTAAGTGTCCCATGTTTCTACCAGCATCACGCGCTCTCCGTCTGGAATGATCGGCAGGCGTGCTTTCCAAGCGGTCACACTCGCGGCTGAACTGGTCAGTTCACTGGTGCTTAGCACAGCGGCTGAACCGCGAATTTGTGACCAATCCACCTCAAACCGATCCTGACCCGCGTCATAGACAACCGATGTGATGCGCATGGCACCGTCCGCATCTGTCTGCGCAAGATAGTTAAACAAGCCCCACATGCCGTCGATGTAGTCATTGTCGAGCGGTTGGGTCTCTCGGGAAACAGCGTCACCGATTGTATAAGCGGCTTTCTGGTTGATGCTGTAGGAATGGAATGCATCAAAGATCGAGAACAAGGACAGGAAGGTCCAGAACATCATTGGCATGATGATCATGGCTTCAATGGATATCGAGCCTTCCTCTTCGCGGATAAATTTCCCGCGCTTGAGGGGCTGCATCTGGGTTTGTAGCTTTTTGATAAACATTAGCCCGGCTCCTGAACGAATGCGGCGGCTGAGATCATTGTAACCTTGCCAGAACCGTCTTTTGCCATTGCACGGCCCAGCCCGGTTGTGGGGTAGATCGGATCAAATTTGACGCAGGCCCGCATCATCATCAGCTCTTGTTGCTGTCCCAAGGTGTAGCCGCGAACGGGCTGGATCGTTAGGGATGTATCAACACAATCGGCAACTGCGGGCATTTTGGAAAAGGCGCGTGGATCAATGGCCACCATCTCGAGGCGCAGCGTCTCTTCGCAATCATCCAGAAAGCCTGCGTATTCGCAGATCATGTCTTTGACTTCATCATGCGTGGGCGGGTTGCCGGTGTTCAGCCGCACATGACGTACCGCGATATCCAGACCGCGCTCCAGGAACATGTGGCGTACTGCGTACAAACCTAGCTCTGTTGACATCAGCAGTGTGCTGAACAAAAGTGGCACGAAGATCACGAATTCCAGCATGATGGCGGAACCGTCTTCGTTGCGGCGAAAGCGACGCAAGATGCGGGGCATGACAAGTTTCATTGGATCAACCTCAGCTGATTAATTTGCCGGGCAATGGCCGAGAAGGCTTTGCTGATCTCGACACCTTCCACCCGGAAAAAGTGACTTGGGGACGAGGCGCAGTCGCGCATGACGTCGGCGCCGTTGTTGCTGACTTCAAAACCGATGGACCAGATCACGATGTTTTGGGCCCGTGCCGCAGCACAGATGTTCGACAACATAGTGTTGGCCTGCCCCGAGGTGTATTTTGTATAGCGCCAGTTGGAGTGGCTGCTGGAGTAAACGTAGTTGTTCAAATACCAACCGAGCGGATAGATGCTCCAGTGGCGGCGATGGTTGTAGTTCGCATAGTAACTGTCGTCGATCCGCACAGTGTTCACGTTCTCACCGTCGGTCATCAGAATGATGGTCTTGAGCGTTTCAATATCGTTGTAGGCAGACGGACGGTCGTTGAAGACGGCATCCACGCCAAGTTCTTTGGTGATCTCGTTAAAGTCCGGGTCAAGCATGCCGACGCCCCATTTCATCCCAAGATGGATGGAGGTGTTCGCGCGGGGCTGGTATTGGTTGATCTGGCTTTTGAGGAAAGTCGGGTTTTGTGAAAATGCGATGATTTCTTCGAAATCGCGCTTGGGGCAACCGGGGTTGCTGATGGAGCCTTCGTTGCGGGACCCGTTCCAGGAATAGCCCGAATCGAAATGCTGCATGTGCAGGTAGGCTTTGGTCGTGCTGATCTCGGCGGTATCAAAATCATCTTCTTCGAAATCGACGCAGTAGGAATACGTATGGTCCCGGACGATATTCAGCTCATCAAAGATGTCGCGGCCCGCGTTGACCTGTGCCGTGTAGGGCACTACCGAAATCGAGATCAGGTTTTGGGTCTCGGACTTTAGCACGGTGTCGATGAAAACGCCTGCAGCATCCTTGAGGTTCTCCATCCTGCCATTGCGTGACATCGAACCGGAGATGTCCAGAACCATGGAAATTTCGACCTTGTTGACTTTTTCCTCGGCAGTGGAGGCGGCCGGGATCGTTAATGTGTCCACGCCGACCATGTTCATGAACTGGGTGTTCATTGTTGTGGTGGCGTCAACCTTTACAGTACGGAAGTTCAGACCTTCCGTGACGGTCACACCGGACACAAAGTCGGACATCCATGCTTTTGCGAAATAGTCACGTACAACAGTTTCGGGGTCCAGCGTCTGATCCAGGTCAGCCGCCGCAAGAACCGCACGGTCAGCGATGCCCTGAATGCGGGCGCGCTCCATCTCGTGGCGCATCAGGTCAACACCGATGCCGCCGATCATGAGCATACACAAAATCATAAAACAGGCGAAGATGGTAACGGTACCATCCTCTTCCCTGACGAAACGACGACGTGTCGTCCGATTCCGCTGGGCCATTTGACGCAAGGCGTCGTTCCCGAATTTCATATTACACGACCTTTCAACGGAGACCGGACCACAGAGTTGAGCCAGCCAAGAGGGTTTTTCCCGTAGAGGGCTTATCGCTGCTGATCGTGGTTGAATTAGGGCAGAGTTAAGGCGAATTGCGGTGCATTATATGGTGAATTCGCTTCAATTCTGATTTATTGAAGGGGCTGTTTCGAAGCCCGAAACGGTAGACTGTCTAACGTGTGTTTCCAGCCCGAGAATCGCCTCACAATATGGTTTGCCTAAAAAAGTCGCAGTTTTTGAACTTAACGATTAGGGTAGTGCAGGACATCCTTTGCCTTTTCGTCGTTTGCGCCGCATCCTGGCGACCTTAACCAAGAAAGACCCATCCATGATCCCTGAGAACGAGCCAAGCTTTCGCGACAGTGTCGATATCATGTTCAACCGCGCGGTGGCGCTGATGGACTTGCCAGCGGGGCTGGAAGAGAAAATCCGCGTCTGCAATGCGACCTACACGGTGCGTTTCGGCGTGCGGCTGCGCGGCAAGATCCAGACGTTTACCGGATACCGGTCCGTGCATTCGGAGCATATGGAGCCAGTGAAGGGTGGTATTCGCTATTCGCTGGGCGTTAACCAGAACGAAGTGGAGGCGCTGGCCGCCTTGATGACCTATAAGTGTTCGCTGGTCGAGGCCCCGTTCGGAGGATCAAAGGGCGGCCTGTGCATTGATCCGCGTGAATATGACGAGCATGAGCTGGAACTGATCACGCGACGCTTTGCTTACGAGTTGATCAAGCGCGACATGATCAACCCGGCGCAGAACGTGCCAGCGCCCGACATGGGCACCGGTGAGCGCGAAATGGCGTGGATTGCCGATCAATACAAGCGCATGAACACGACAGATATCAACGGTATGGCCTGTGTGACGGGCAAGCCGATCAATGCAGGCGGTATTCAGGGCCGGACTGAGGCGACAGGACGCGGCGTGCAATATGCGCTGCATGCGTTTTTCCGGGATCCACAAGGGCTGGCGAAAGCCGGGATGACCGGATCGCTGAGAGGCAAGCGCGTGGTCGTGCAAGGGCTGGGCAACGTGGGCTATCACGCGGCCAAGTTCCTGAGCGAGGAAGATGGCTGTAAGATTACCGCCATCATTGAGCGGGACGGCGCAATCCACGACGAAAACGGTCTGGATGTGCAAAAGGTCTATGACTGGATCGCCAAGCACGGCACGATCGAGGGCTATCCCAATACGCTGCTTGAAGAGGACGGTGCAAATCTGTTGGAGGCGGATTGCGATATTCTGATCCCCGCAGCGCTTGAGGGCGTGATCAACATGTCGAATGCCGAGCGGATCAAGGCCCCCTTGATCATCGAAGCCGCGAACGGACCAGTCACGGCGGGTGCGGACGAGATTTTGCGCAAGAAGGGCACAGTGATCATCCCCGACATGTACGCAAATGCCGGCGGTGTGACGGTGTCGTATTTCGAGTGGGTCAAGAACCTGAGCCACATCCGCTTTGGCCGGATGCAACGCCGGCAAGAGGAATCGCGCCACCAGTTGGTTGTGGACGAGTTGGAGCGTTTGAGCGCGGACAGCGGCATTGGCTGGCAGTTGAGCCCTGATTTCAAAGAGAAATACCTGCGCGGCGCGGGCGAGTTGGAGTTGGTGCGGTCGGGTCTGGATGACACGATGTCTACGGCGTATAAATCAATGGCGGATGTCTGGCACGGGCGCGATGATGTGGATGATCTGCGCACGGCGGCCTATCTGGTGTCGATCACCAAAGTCGCAGCGAGCTACCGCGCAAAGGGGTTGTAATGGTTCAGATGAGAACAGGCAGGGCGGTCATCGCCCTGCTATTGGCGATCAGCCTGGCACCGCCGGTTCTGGCGGAGCGTGCGCAATACGGGTCCGTAATGCTGGTGGGGCTTGCGCGTGATAACTGGTCATCAACGGGCAGCAGCAACGCTTATGCGATGGTGTGCAACGTTAACGGGCCGGATGGGTTTCTGACGGTGCGCAGTGGACCCGGGACCGACTTTGCCAAGGTGCGGGCGTTCAATCGTCTTGTGGTCCTGCAGCTTGACACGTCCCAGCGGCGCGGGCGTTGGGTCAGGGTTGTGGATGGCTTTCGCATCACCACCAAGGACGGCGCACCGCAAGCGCGCAAGAACCTGACGGTTCAAGGCTGGGCGCATGACGGATATCTGTGTTCGTTCATCTACTGACGTTCAGGACGGCGCCCCATCACGTCCAAGAGTTCGGTCTAGATCGCGTACCACATGTTGCCATTTCGGCGGTGAAAGGGTTTTTGCGCGTCAGCTTTCGGGCAGGCCAGCCAAACGCAACCCATCGAAATAACGTTCCGCCTCTGCGGTGCCACCGTAGGGGTTCACCTCGCGCCATTGTTTGATCGACCGGTCGGGTTCAAGTGTCCGGTAGTGACGCATAACGGCACGGGCCTCGTCGATCCGGCCTTGCAGGGCCAGTGCGGCAGCCTTTGTGCTGTAGAAAGTGGGGTAGCTGTCTGCAAGCGCCAGTCCTTGTTCGGCGTAAGTCAGGGCGGCGGCGTCATTGCCCAGTTGGATGCTGGCCGTTGCAGCCCCGCCAAGTGATGACACAAGAAACGGGCCAATCCGCCCCATGTCGATGGATTTCAGGAAGCAGTCCAGTGCTTCCTGGATTTGACCGCTCCACAGGTTGCCCCAGCCCGCAAATGACAGAATTCGCGGATCAAACGGGGCAAGGCGCATGCCTTGGGCGATGGACTGGCGCAGGGGGGCGGTGCGGCGGTCCTGTAGATATGTCGCAATCGCAATGGCGATGGTCAGGTTGGCATGGCCGGCGGCCAAGGGCCGCGCGGCCTCCAGCCAACCGGGCAATTTGGCCTGATAGGCCTTCAACTCTGCGCTGCCGGTCATGGTGCGGGCGGCACACAGGACGATGATCGCCTCGGCGTAGGCGTCGGGCAGTTCGGGATTGGCTGTGATTGCGCGGTCGTGAAAGGTGACAGAGCGCAAGAATGCCGACATCTCGAAGGTGCGCCATGCCATGATGCCGATCAGTAAGCATTGCTCTGCGGTCAGATCCGCGTCCGGCAGCAGGGTCAGGCGGTTCACTTCGGCTTCCATGATCATGCCACTGGCGTAATCGGTAATCTCGGCCACAACCTCGTCTTGCCAGTCGAAACTGTCATCCAGACTGCTGTCGGATTTATGGGTCCAGACAGCGGACCCGTTGGGGCCAAGCAGGCGGGTTTCCAAACGCAAGCGGTCGCCGCGTGCGCGCAGAGCAGGCGTGAGGGTATATCCCTGCGATGGGGGGACGGCGTCTTGTGTGGTTTGCAGCCAGTTGATGCTGCTGAACCGCCCGTTCAGGTCGGCGGTGATCGCATGGGCCAGTTCTTCGATCTCGGGACGGGGGTCGGTAAAGGCGGTGCGGGTGATGGTGAGTGCAGGAAAGCTGGTTTTGATCTGCGGGTCGACGCGGTCCGCACGCGTTCCCAGACCATTTGGGTCGCGCGCCCAGACGGTGACGGGGCGGGTGATGTTTTTGAGCGTGCGCTGGCCTGCGGCCTCGAACAAGGGCGACAGCGTGCCGTCGAGGCCGGAATAGACGGTGTCGGATATCATGATGCCACCGGTCGGGGCGATGCCTTCGAGGCGGGCGGCGATGTTGATACCTTCGCCGTAGACATCATGTTCGTCGCGGGTGATATCACCGATGTGAATGCCCATGCGCAGGGTAAGGTTCCCGTGGGTTTGCAGCCGGTCTTGCACCAGCACGGCGGCGTTGACGGCGGCCACGGCGCTTGAGAATTCCACCAGCCAACCGTCGCCCATGCTTTTGACGATTGTGCCGCTGTGATCGGCGAAAACGGGGCCAAAGACCTCTGCGCGCAAGGATTGCAGGCCTGCCACGGTCGCGGCCTCATCGCGGGCCATCATGCTGGTATAGCCGACCACGTCCGCCGCAAGAATGGCTGCCAGTTTTCGCGTCATCAGATGCCTCCCGCGTCTTGCATGGGTAAACAATAGTCGCCAAGTGCGGCGGTTGCCATAGCGTTCAGGGGTCGCAAGAGTGCCTGTTTTTGGCGCAACACTGCAAGTGCGGGTCATCACGCATTGATACTCCTGTCGGTGGCTGTCTTTATGACAGGCAGACCAAGAGAGGATTTGGCGATGCGGTTTTCAGCGCTGCGCGTTTTGCGCGAAGGATTGACCGGGAACAAGGGGTGGACGCCACATTGGCGCGATCCTGAGCCCAAGGCCGAATATGATGCGATCATCATTGGCGGCGGCGGGCACGGGCTGTCGACTGCATATTATCTGGCAAAAGAGCACGGATTGACCAATGTGGCGGTGCTGGAAAAAGGCTATATCGGCGGCGGAAATGTCGGGCGGAATACCACGATTGTGCGGGCGAATTATGGATTGCCGGGCAATTCGGAGTTTTATTCGCATTCGTTGAAGCTGTGGGAGGGGCTGGAAGAAGACCTGAATTACAACGTCATGCATTCGCAGCGCGGGCAGTTGATGTTGTGCCATTCGGACGGCCAGCGCGATGCCTTTGCGCGGCGTGGCAACCAGATGATTGCCCAAGGCGATGATGCGGAGTTGCTGGACCGCGAGGGCGTGCGGCGGCTGGTGCCTTATCTGGATTTCGACAATACGCGGTTCCCGATTTATGGCGGTTTGATGCATGCGCGGGGCGGCACCGCGCGCCATGATGCGGTGGCGTGGGGCTATGCGCGCGGTGCGGACCAGCGCGGCGTGGATTTGATCCAGCAGTGCGAAGTCACCGGAATTGATATCGAGAACGGTGTCGTTAAGGGTGTGCAGACCACGCGCGGAGCGATCCGGGCCAAGAAAGTGGGTGTGGTCGTCGCTGGACGCTCTTCCCAAGTTGCGGCAATGGCTGGGATGCGGTTGCCGATCGAGAGCCATGTGTTGCAGGCGTTTGTGACCGAAGGGCTGAAGCCGGTGATTGATCATGTGATCAGTTTCGGCATGGGGCATTTCTATATCAGCCAGTCCGACAAGGGCGGGTTGGTGTTTGGCGGGGATCTGGATTTTTACAGCTCTTATGCGTCGCGGGGGAACCTGCCGATGGCAGAACACGTGATGGAGGCGGGCATGACCCTGATGCCGATGATCGGCAAGGCCAAGGTTTTGCGGTCATGGGGCGGTATCATGGACATGACGCCCGATGGATCGCCGATCATAGACAAGACGGAGACCGAAGGTTTGTTCCTTAACTGCGGCTGGTGTTACGGCGGGTTCAAGGCGGTGCCGGGGTCGGGCAATTCCTTTGCGCATCTGATGGCGACGGGAAACCATCATGCGCCTGCGGCCAAGTATCGGTTGGACCGGTTCCGGACGGGTGTGGATTTGATGGATGAAGAGGCGACAGGGTCTCAACACAACCTGCATTGAGGGGTGAGAGTGCGGGTTTGAGTTTATTTGGAAAATTGAAGCAGGGGGTTTGTGCCTTGCCGGGAGATAAGCTGTGAGAATTGACTGTCCATTGTGTGGTGCGCGGGATCGGCGCGAGTTTTATTATCAGGGGGCGGCGGTGGCGTTGGCGCGGCCTGCGCCGGATGCGGGCGATGAAGCGTGGGATGACTACGTGCATCTGCGCGATAACCCAGCGGGAGAGACGCGGGATTTGTGGCACCACGAGGCGGGCTGCGGCGCGTGGTTGGTGGTGACGCGCAACACGGTATCGCATGCGGTTTCGCGCGTTGAGTTGGCGGCGGATGTGAAGGGGGCGATGGCGTGAGGGTTGCTGGCAAGGGATTGGTGAATCGCGGCAAATCGGTGACGTTTCGATTTGATGGGGTCAGCTATACGGGGTTTGAAGGAGACACGGTCGCCTCAGCTTTGTTGGCCAATGGGATCACCCTGATGGGGCGGTCGTTCAAGTATCACCGGCCGCGTGGGGTTTTGACGGCGGGTAGCGAGGAGCCGAATGCATTGGTCACGGTGGGTGAGGGTGCAGGGGCCGAGCCGAATGTCCGCGCGACGGTACAGGAGATTTACGAGGGGCTGGTGGTCCGGTCACAGAACGCCTGGCCCAACTTGGATTTTGATGTGATGGCGGTGAATGATCTGGCAGCACCGTTTCTAGGGGCGGGATTTTATTACAAGACCTTCATGTGGCCCAAGCGGTTTTGGGAGGCGATCTACGAGCCGGTTATTCGCAAGGCTGCCGGGTTGGGGGCGTTGTCAGGCAAGCACAATGAAGACACTTACGAGAAGGCGTTTGCGTTTTGTGATCTGCTGGTAATTGGCGCGGGACCTGCGGGGTTGATGGCGGCGTTGGCAGCAGGGCGCGCGGGTGTTGACGTGATTTTGTGTGATGAAGACATGCGAGTTGGCGGGCGTTTGTTGGCGGAAAGTGGTGCTGTTGGGCATCTGTCGGGGGCGGACTGGGCGGCTGGTGTTGCGGCGGAATTGGACGCGATGCCGAATGTGCGGGTGATGACGCGCACGACTGTGACGGGGGCGTATGACGGCGGCACGTTCGGGGCGCTGGAACGGGTCAATCAACATACCGGCAAGCGCGGCGGTGGTGCGCCGCTTGAGTGTTTCTGGCGGATTGCGGCGAAACTGTCGGTGTTGGCAGCAGGCGCTTTGGAGCGGCCGATTGCGTTTCAGAACAATGACCGGCCCGGTGTGATGACGGCCGGAGCCGTGCGGGCCTATCTGAACCGTTGGGGGGTGAGCCCCGGTGAGAAGGTTACAGTTTTCGGCAACAATGATGACGCGCACCGGACCGCGCTGGATCTGGCGGCGGCGGGTGTGCATGTGGCGGCGTTGATCGATAGCCGCCAAGGGATCACCGTCGAGGGTGCGTCGTTTCCGGTGATTGCGGGCGCGCAGGTTTGTAATGCGGCGGGGCGTAAGGCGCTGGAGAGCATCACGGTGCGCACGAGCGCGGGGGAACAGTCTATCCAGACGGATTGTCTGGCGGTGTCGGGGGGATGGAACCCGACAGTGCATCTGACCTGTCATATGAATGGACGGCCCACATGGCGTGAGGGTATTCAGGCGTTTGTGCCGACGGCGGGCAGCATCCCGGATATGGCGGTTGCGGGGGCCTGTGACGGGGTGTTTTCGACGCTTGGTTGTTTGAAAGATGGTCTGCGCGCGGGCCAAGAGGCGGTTGAGGCGCTGGGCAAGCGTGCGGTGGCGGTGGATCTGCCGGTCGCGGAAGATGCGGCCTATCGCCTTGAGCCGTTGTGGGCTGTGGCGGGTAAGGGACGTGCGTGGCTGGATTTCCAGAACGATGTGTCGGTCAAGGACATCAAGCAGGCAGCTGTGGAGAATTTCCGTTCTGTCGAGCACATGAAGCGCTATACGACGCAAGGTATGGCGACCGATCAGGGGAAAAATTCCAACGTGATGGCACTGGCTGTTTTGGCCGATGCGACGGGGCGTGGGATACCGGAGACAGGGACGACAACGTTCCGCCCGCCTTACGGGCCGGTCGCGATTGCGGCGATGGGGGCCGGCGCGCAGGGGCATGGATTTGCGCCAGAGCGGTTCACCACATCGCACAAGCGGTCGGTGGAAAGGGGCGCGCCGATGATCGAGGCGGGGTTGTGGTACAGGCCCAGCTATTTCCCCAAGGCGGGTGAGACGACTTGGCGGCAGTCGTGTGACCGGGAGGTCGGCTATGTGCGCAAGGCTGTCGGTATTTGTGATGTGTCGACATTGGGCAAGATTGATATTCAGGGGCCGGATGCGGCGGAGCTGCTCGATTTCGTGTATACTAATGTGTTTTCAACGCTGAAAGTCGGGCGGGTGCGCTATGGCTTAATGCTGCGCGAGGATGGCACGGTGATGGATGACGGAACCTGTGCTCGGTTGGGGGAGACGCATTATGTGATGACCACAACGACCGCAGCGGCAGGTGCGGTGATGCGGCATCTGGAATTTGTGACGCAGTGCTTGCATCCTGAGTGGCAGGTGGCGTTTACCTCTGTGACGGAGCAATGGGCGCAGTTTGCGGTTGCAGGCCCTAAAGCACGCGAATTGCTGAACGGGGTGCTGGCGCAGCCGGTTGATGGGGAGAGTTTTCCGTTTATGGGCTGTGGTCCGGTTGAGGTTGCGGGCGTTCAGGGGCGCTTGTTCCGCATCTCGTTCTCGGGGGAGCATGCCTATGAGGTGGCGGTGCCATCGCGGTACGGGGCGAGCCTGTTTGATCTGTTGCTGGAACACGCCGAGGGGATGGGCGGCGGTGCCTACGGGATGGAAGCGCTGAATGTGTTGCGGATCGAGAAGGGATTTATCACCCATGCGGAGATCGACGGGCGCAGGACCGCATTTGATATCGGGGCGGCGCGGATGATTTCGGCCAAGAAGGATTGTGTCGGCAAGACGATGGCCGCGCGTCCGGGTCTGATGGATGAGATGCGGCCGCAGATGGTGGGGATCAAGCCCGTGGATGCGGCGGCAGTGCTTTCGGCGGGGGCGCATTTGTATGAATGCGGTGCCGCGCAGGTGAACGGAAACGGGTTGGGGCATGTGACATCCGTTGGATATTCGCCGGATCTGGGGCTGCAGATCGGCGTTGCGTTTGTGGCCGGGGGCGCGGCACGGCACGGCGATGTGGTGCGTTTTGTCGATGCGGTCAGGGGGCTGGAGACGGATGTCGAGGTCTGTGCGCCAGTGTTTGTTGACCCCGAAGGAGGGCGTGTGCGTGGGTGAATTGAAAGCAGTGAGTGCCTGTGCCGGGCTGGTGCCTGTGCGCATTGGATCGGTGACAGTTGATGAGATGGATTTGGAATGCATGACCTCATTGTCGCCTTTTGGCGACGCTTTGGCATTGGATGGCGCATTGAAGAAGGCGCATGGGGTTGGATGGCCGCAAGCGGGCCAAGCGCTGGGCGATGCGACTGCGCGGGTGGTCTGGTTCGGACGTAACGAAGCGGTGTTGATCGGGCCTGAGGCAGATCAGGGGCTAAGTGATGTAGCGGCGGTTGTCGATCTGTCGGACGCCTGGGCGGCGGTCAGTATCGAGGGTGCCGGTACGGTAAATGCGCTGGCACGGTTGGTGCCTGTGGACTTGCGCGCCGCAGCCTTTGGAGAGGGGCAGACCGTGCGCACGCAGTTGGGGCATCTGGGGGCGTCGATCACCAAGCTGGGGCCTGAGCGGTTTATGATCCTTGTTTTCCGGTCGATGGCCGCCACATTTATACATGATCTGAAACAGGCCATGGCGGGCGTTGCATCCCGCGGGTAAGCCTGTGGGTGGCTCAAAGGGAGTGATTTGATGATTCTGAGAACTTTGGTGATTGCATCGGTGCTGGTCTCTGCAGGGGCTGTACAAGCACAGAGCAAGAAAGAAATTGATTGCGGCCATCAAGCGTCCGTGGTGGCGGCGATCCAGCAGGCGCGGATTGACCGGGTCGCGGAGCGTGATGTGGCGGCACATGTTGCAGACAAAGCGGTCTGGCCCGAGAATTACAATGGTGCGATCCCAGCATTAACAGGTTGGGTTTACGGGGAGTTAATCAGCAAGCGAGATTTGCGGACAAAGGATCTGGCTGCGGCGTGGCAAGAGATTTGCTTGCAGCAGTAGGCTGTTTTTATTGGGGGGCAGGACGAATGGGGGCCGGCCCCCATCGGGGTGAACCCCGCTTCCCCCGGAGGTTTATTTGGAAAATTGAAGAGGATTGGTGCGCTGGACTTTGGTCCTGTGGGCCAGATATAATGTGATATGAGCCTACCACCCGGATTTTTGGATGAGTTGCGCACCCGGTCCAGTCTGAGCGCTGTGGTCGGGCGCAAGGTCGTGTGGGACCCGCGCAAATCCAATCAGGGCAAGGGCGACATGTGGGCACCATGCCCGTTTCATCAGGAAAAATCCGCCAGTTTTCATGTCGATGACCGAAAGGGATTTTATTATTGCTTTGGCTGTCATGCCAAGGGGGATGCGATTTCTTTTGTGCGTGAGACCGAGAATGTAGGGTTTATGGAAGCGGTGGAGATTTTGGCACGTGAGGCTGGAATGCCCGTGCCAAAACGTGACCCTCAGGCGCAGGAGAAGGCCGACAAGCGCACGGAGCTTGCGGATGTGATGGAGTTGGCGGTGCGCTGGTTTCGCTTGCAGCTGAAGACCGGAGCGGCGGCGGAGGCACGTAGTTATCTGGACCGGCGGGGGCTGGATGAGGCCGCGCTGAAGCGCTGGGAGATCGGGTTTGCGCCGGACGCTTGGCAGGGTCTGTGGGATGCTTTGAAGGGTAAGGATATACCTGATGAGCTGATCTTGGGGGCCGGGTTGGCGAAACCGTCAACCAAGGGTGGCAAGCCCTATGACACGTTTCGGGGGCGGATCATGTTTCCGATCCGAGATGCGCGCGGGCGGGCAATTGCGTTCGGGGGGCGTGCGATGGACCCCAGCGACGGGGCAAAATACCTCAATTCACCCGAGACGGAATTGTTCGACAAGGGGCGGTCGCTTTATAATGTGAAAGAGGCGCGGACGGCGGCGGGCAAGGGGCAGAGCCTTTTGGTGGCCGAAGGTTATATGGATGTGATTGCCTTGCAACAGGCGGGGTTCGAGGCGGCAGTGGCACCCTTGGGCACAGCAATAACCGAGAACCAGTTGCAGATGTTGTGGCGGATTGATCCCGAGCCGATCATCACCTTGGACGGGGATACGGCGGGGCAACGGGCGGCACTGCGGTTGATTGATCTGGCGCTGCCCTTGCTGGAGGCGGGGCGGTCGTTGCGTTTTGCGATGATGCCGGAAGGGCAAGACCCCGATGATGTGTTGAAGGCGTCCGGGGCGGCGGCGTTTCAAAGGTTGGTTGAGGGGGCGGTGCCAATGGTGCACCTCTTGTGGCAGCGCGAAATCGAGGGGCGTGTGTTCGACAGCCCCGAGCGTAAGGCGGCGCTGGATAAAGCGCTGCGTGAAAAGATATTTCTGATCAAAGATCCGTCTATTCGCAGTCATTACGGCCAGGAGATCAAGGACTTGCGGTGGAAGTTGTTCCGCCCGCAAAGCAAGCCACAGCGGGCGGGGCAGCGCAATGGCGGTGGCAAGTGGCAGGCCGCGCCAAAAGGACCGACGCCGACTGCGAAATCGTCGATGCTGGCGACGGGCGATGACCTGCGCACCACCGATCATTTGCGTGAAGCGGTGATCCTGGCGGGCTTTGTCCGGTGCCCGGAAGTTATTGAACAATTCGAGAGCGGGTTGGAGAGCATGGCGTGCCGTGATCGCGATCACGCGGTCATGCGCGATGTGATGCTAAGGCACGCGGGCGCGGACCCCGAAGTGTTGCGCGAAAAGATTTGTAGCGCACTGGGGCCTGATGCGCTTGAAAATCTACTGGCGCAGCGCCACGTTGCCCTTATGCGTTGGGTGCGCGGCACGGCGGATGCGAATGTCGTGCGTTTGGTTGTCGCAGAGGAATTGGCCAAATTGGAGGCGGTGCGGGGTCTGGACGCGGAGATCGCCGAAGCGGTTGAAGACTTGAGCGGCGTTGTAGACGAAGGACTGACATGGCGTCTGTCACAAGCCGCGCGCACCGTGATTGACGTCTATAAGCCAGAAGACGGGTCATCGGGCGACTACGTCAAAGCCAAGAATGGGGCGATGTTGGAGGCCGAGGAGTTGAAAGCGAGCCGTTCGGTTTTTGACAATATCGTCTTTGCGAAAGGCAAAAAGAAGCTGCCTGAATGATATGGTGTGACGCACGTTATCAAAAGCGCAAAGGGTGCGTGGATGGATTTGAGAGACCTTGGGCACTGGACGGAGCACTGACAAAGATTACTTTTGCGAAACCAAAGGGCCGCTGAAATGGCATGCGTGACCTTTTTGGCGAGCAGTTTAGGAAAAATAAGGGCAATGGGTTTAAGAATCACCCCAAACCCCGCATGATTCGAAAGAACCGAATCACCGCACACTGATTCGCGCGACCGCGCTGGAGGGACTCACCATGGCCGCTAAAGATACAAACGAAGACACCAAGCGCGACGAGAACGACAGCGGGCATTCGCTCGACATGTCGCAGGCGGCTGTGAAAAAGATGATCTCCGAGGCCCGCGAAAAGGGCTATATCACTTATGGTCAGCTGAATACGGTGCTGCCGCCTGATCAGGTCGGCTCCGAGCAGATCGAAGATGTGATGTCGATGTTGTCCGAAATGGGCATCAACATCATTGAAGACGAGGACGCCGAGGAAGAAGAAGCCAAGGGCGGCACTGAACTGGCAACCACTGATAGTGCCAAGGAAATCGCGCTTTCGGCCGGCACAGCCGAGAAACTGGACCGGACGGATGATCCGGTGCGGATGTACCTGCGCGAGATGGGTTCGGTCGAATTGTTGAGCCGCGAAGGCGAGATCGCGATTGCCAAGCGCATCGAGGCCGGTCGCAACACGATGATTGCAGGGCTTTGCGAAAGCCCGCTGACCTTTCAGGCGATTACAATCTGGCGCGACGAATTGCTGTCAGAGGACATTCTGCTGCGCGACGTTATTGATCTGGAGGCGACCTTTGGCACCCAGATGGGGGACGAGGAAACCACGCCTGTTGTGCCTGCGGTTGGCGTTGTCGCGAGCGAGACGAAAACAGACGACACCAAGCAGGAACTGGATGCAGACGGCAATCCGATCTCTGTGGATGACGACGATGATGATGAGGATGAACAGGCCAACATGTCGCTTGCCGCGATGGAGGCCGCTCTTAAGCCTCAGGTGCTGGAAGCGCTTGATATCATTGCGGATGATTACGCCAAGTTGAGCGAAATGCAGGACAGCCGGATTTCAGCGACGCTGAATGAGGATGGCTCTTTCTCCAAAAAGCAGGAAGGCACCTATCAAAAGCTGCGGTCGGAAATTGTGTTGTTGGTGAATGAGTTGCACCTGCACAATAACCGTATTGAAGCGCTGATTGACCAGCTTTACGGTATCAACCGCCGGATCATGCAAATTGACTCTGCCATGGTGAAATTGGCCGACCAAGCCCGCATCAACCGCAAAGAATTTGTCGATGCGTACCGTGGGTATGAGCTGGACCCAAATTGGCTGGAGCGGATGGCAGAAAAGCCCGGTCGCGGCTGGTCGATGTTCATCGAGAAATCAACGGAAAAGGTCGAAGAACTGCGTGCCGATATGGCGCAGGTGGGTCAGTATGTTGGTCTTGATATCTCTGAATTCCGCCGCATCGTGCAGCAGGTTCAGAAGGGCGAAAAAGAGGCCCGTCAGGCCAAGAAAGAAATGGTCGAGGCGAACTTGCGTCTCGTGATTTCAATCGCCAAGAAATACACCAACCGTGGCCTGCAATTCCTTGATCTTATCCAGGAAGGTAACATCGGCCTGATGAAAGCGGTCGACAAATTCGAATACCGTCGGGGCTATAAATTCAGCACCTATGCGACGTGGTGGATTCGTCAGGCGATCACGCGGTCGATTGCCGACCAAGCGCGCACGATCCGTATTCCGGTTCATATGATCGAGACGATCAACAAGCTGGTGCGCACAGGTCGCCAGATGTTGCACGAGATCGGCCGCGAGCCCACGCCCGAAGAACTGGCCGAAAAGCTGCAGATGCCGTTGGAAAAGGTCCGCAAGGTGATGAAAATCGCCAAGGAGCCGATTTCGCTTGAGACACCGATTGGTGACGAGGAAGACAGCCAGCTGGGTGATTTCATCGAGGACAAGAATGCGGTGCTGCCTTTGGACAGTGCGATTCAAGAAAACCTCAAGGAAACCACAACGCGGGTACTTGCATCGCTGACGCCGCGTGAGGAACGTGTGCTTCGCATGCGTTTCGGCATTGGTATGAACACGGACCATACGTTGGAAGAAGTCGGCCAGCAGTTCAGCGTGACGCGCGAACGCATCCGTCAGATTGAGGCGAAGGCGCTTCGCAAACTGAAGCACCCGAGCCGGTCACGCAAGCTGCGGTCGTTCCTCGACCAGTAAGCGCGACATATCTTCAGAGTTTTGAAAGGCGTTGCTGAAAGGCGGCGCCTTTTTCTGTTGGGTTAAACGCTCGCTCTCAAGGCACCCGTTCATGCGACTACTGCCAAGACTTTTTTGGAGCCAAAGACATCGCTTATTAAGGGGGGAAGGACAGTGCCCGAGGGGGGCACCAATCTTTTATAGAAACCGTCATTCCGCCACAGGACTGACAAAATCCCAAAATACGGAAGGCTATAGCCGTTTGGCTGGAAACTCAGGATCAATGATATGTTGGGCTTTGCTATATTGGGTCTACTCGGCATGGGGATAGCTTTCAGTTTGTTGGATGATGGAGATGAAGCTTCCATATTCTCAGGTGGCAGCAGCTCGGATGAAGGTACGGAGGATGCCGACTTTATCGATTCAGGCGACGGTGATAACAGGGTTTTCGCAGGGGGTGGCGACGATATTGTGTTGGCGGGCGATGGCGACGATCGCGTCTTTGGGGGTGCTGGCGATGATTTGATTGCTGGCGAAGGTGGCGATGATTTTCTGCGCGGCGGAAGTGGTGATGATGTAATCATTGCCGGTGCAGGTCAGGATGTGGTCCATGGCGACATCGGGAATGACTATATTGAAGGCATCGATATCACAGACACCCGCAGCATTATCGAGATCACGGAAGCGTCGATACGCAGCGGTATTCCGTTAACGCAGCAAGATCTGGATCGCTTTGTCGACCTGAAAGCCGCCACCGAAGAGGCTGATGTGTTGAACGGGGGTATGGGTGACGATGTGATCATCGCAGGCAGCAATGATCAAGTCGATACGGGAACAGGTTTTGACACGGTGAATGTAGGCCTGTGGGTTAATCCACTAGCGCCAGTACAGATCAACGATTTTGACCCTTTAATGGACGAAATTGTCTATACATATGAGGGCATTGTTCCGCCCACTGTCACTTTTGACGAAACTGATGAAGGCACCGCAACGCTTGTTGTTGATGGTGAGATCGTCGCCTTCTTCGAGAAGGTCGATTTCCTGGACCTTTTGGCAAGAACACCAATTACTTTGGAGCGCTTTGCGTAGCCAACACCAGTGTGGTGAACATGGGGAGTATCCGAAACTCTGTGTATGAGGCTTAGCCCATGCGGTTTTGACGGGTCATTTATTGAACCGTTCGGGGTAT
>ENA-OQVM01001312-OQVM01001312.1-marine-metagenome-genome-assembly--contig:-NODE-1312-length-33252-cov-9.823572_pt1 | contig 33252 bp, 28 predicted proteins | sample MGYA00237776_ERZ505498 | MGnify/ENA primary metagenome ERZ505498 (study PRJEB26159, sample SAMN06265151) | marine metagenome | isolation source: Helgoland LTER site | place: Germany:Helgoland, sampling...
TGTGCAAATATAGATTCATTTTTATTATTCGCCAAAATAAATTCGTAAAATTCCTTTTTGTAAATTTGTATCAATATTTTATTATGAATTTAACTTTAGATATTGGAAATACACAAGCCAAATTAGCTGTCTTTGACGACAAGTTGTTAGAGCATTGTAGTTTTGATGTAAAATTTATTGACGATAAGATTGGTGATCTTTTAATACTATTTCCAGAAATTATAAACCTTATTGTTTGTTCCGTTATAAAAATAGATTTTAATTTCGAGAAGTATAATTTTAAAAATATTCATTTTGTATCAAAAAAATCTAACCTACCATTTAAAAACTTGTACAATACCAAAAATTCACTTGGGAACGATAGGCTAGCTCTAGTTTCACGTGCATCTATAAAACACCCAAATAAAAATGTTTTAATTATTGATTCGGGTAGCTGTATTACTTATGATTTTATAAACGAAAACAATCAATATATTGGAGGTGCAATATCCCCAGGACTTAATATGAGATTTAAATCATTAAATGAGTTTACATCAAATTTACCATTAATCAAACTTATAAATAAGCCTAAATTTGTTGGCTCAAACACACAAGAGTCTATTAATTCTGGAGTTTTGAATGGAGTAATTAATGAAATTGAAGGATTTATTGGTCAATATTCATCCAAATACAAGAATTTAACAGTTATTTTAACAGGTGGGGACTCAGATTTCTTGTCTAAACGATTAAAAATTAGCATCTTTGCGAATCAAAATTTTTTATTAGAAGGATTAAATGATTTAGTTAAACTAAATATCTCAAATTGAAAAAAAATCTATTTTTTATAATTATATCTTTATTTTCTATCGCTTCTTTCTCTCAAGGAAGTGCATCTCCTTATTCTTTTTATGGAATAGGTAGTTTGAATTTTAATGGCACAACAGAAAATAGAGCAATGGGTCGTCTAAGTATTCTTACCGATAGTATTCATATGAATTTCAGAAACCCAGCATCCTTTACCGGCAACGATTTAAAAGCATTTAATAATGAAGGTAGGTTAGTAAAATTCACGGTTAGTGTTGGTAACTCAGATATTAATTTTAAAACAAATAGTACTTCAGCAAAATCATCTACAACAAATTTTGATTATTTGGGCTTATCTCTACCAATGGGTAAATTTGGAGTTGGATTCGGTTTAATGCCACACTCTTCAGTTGGCTATAAACTTGAATCTTTGGATGATGCCGATTTAATCAAATATAAATATTATGGTAAAGGTGGTTTGAATAAAGTTTTACTAGGTTTTGCTTACCAATTTTCTGAAAGTTTTGCATTAGGGATTAATTTAGATTATAATTTTGGTAATATTCAAAACAATGGAATTGAATTTCTATATGATGATAATTTAGATCCACTTGATTATCACAGTAGAGAAGCGAACAGATCAGATCTGAGCGGATTTAATTATAATATGGGATTAACTTTTAAGCCTATGTTGTCTGATTTAATACAACTTCATTCAGCAATTACTTATTCACCTGATTACGAGTTAAATTCTGAAAATTACAGAACATTCTCGTCTATTGTTATTAATTCTAATTCTGGTGAAGAATTTCCAATTAATGAAATTAATGTAGATTTAGAATCTTTAGGTTTAAAAGAAACAAGTTTATCAATGCCTTCCAAAACATCTATTGGTATCGGCATCGGAAAACTAAGAAAATGGTTTATTGGTTCAGAATATACCTTTGTAAATACCAGTGTATTTAAATCCGACCTTATAAATATAGATAACACTAGCTACGAAGACGGATCAACTCTATCTTTCGGAGGATATTTTATCCCTGATTATTCTTCATTTAAAAGTGTTTTAAATAGAGTTGTTTACAGATCAGGAATTTATTTTGAAAAAACTGGATTAATAATTAATGATCAATCTATTAAGGAATTTGGTATGACTTTTGGAGTTGGTATTCCAGTGGGTAATATGTTCTCTAATTTAAATTTGGCATTAGAGGTTGGTAAACGTGGTACTAAAGATGCAAATTTAGTTGAAGAAAAATTTGCAAATTTAAAAATGAGTCTTTCATTAAACGACAGATGGTTTATTAAAAGAAAATACAATTAATTATGAAAAAATTATTTAGTTTAATATTAATACTTACAGTGATTTCTATTTCATTTTCACAACAAAATGAAGATGACATAAATGCGCTTTCAATATTTAATGAATATTCAAAAGCAAAGAATTATGAAGCAGCATATGGTCCATGGATGGAATTAAGAAATAGAAATCCAAAATTTCATTTAGGTATATACAGTGAAGGTGAAAAAATATTAAAATATAAAATCAAAAACTCAGTTGGAGAAGAAAAAATTGCCTTCATCAGAGATTTAATTTTTTTATACTCCCAAAGAAGAGAGTTTTTTAAAACAAAAACTCCAATGGGGAAATTCCTTGCAAAATCTGCTAAAATACAATATGACTTTAGAAAAGAGTTAAATATTTCTACTTTAGAGTTGTTTAATTCATATGATAATGCTTTTAAATCTGACTTAAAATCATTTAATAATCCTGTTGATTTATTAACATACTTTAAACTTGCTGTTGAATTATTTGATGATGGAATTAAAACTGCAGAAGAACTTTTCACTAAGTATGATGAAGTCTCTGAAAAGGTTGAATCTGAGGTTGAAAATTATACTGTTAAGCTTAATGCTTTTTTACCATCTGATGACTCTATGGAAGTTACTTATTCAAAAAAGGATGCTCAAAAAATTAGAGCCTATAATAGTTATCTAAAAGGGTATGAGCAGATTTCAAAAGGAATGGATATTTCTTTAGGTATTAGAGCTAACTGTGAAAATCTAGTGATTCTTTATCAAAAAAATTATGAAGAAAATAAAAATGATGGGCTTTGGTTACAAAGAGCTATGAACAGATTAGCTGGCAAAGATTGTATTGATACAGAATTATTTGTTACAATTTTACAGCAAAAAAATAATTTAGATCCAAATCCTGATACTTCTTACTACCTTGGAATTATTAAAGATAGAGAGGGTAAAACTGCTGAAGCACTTGAGTACTATAATCAAGCAATTGAACTGCAAACAGACGGTTATAAAAAAGCAAAGATTTTGTTTAAAATTGCAACAAATTTTAAAAAGAGTGGCTCGTTCTCAAAAGCAAGAAGTTATTATAGAAAAGCTTTAAGGTTTAATCCGTCAATGGGTAAATGTTATATAGCAATTGCACAAATGTATGCTTCAAGCGCTAAAAATTGTGGTTCAGATAATTTTAGTCAAAGAGCAGTGTACTGGTTGGCATCTTCTGAAGCTTTAAAAGCATCTAAAGTTGATCCTAACCTAAAAAAAGCTGCAAATAATTCATCAAAAAATTATTTAGCTAAGGCTCCTCAAAAAAGTGAAATATTTTCATCTGGAAGAGAGGGTGAATTAATTAGTATTGGATGTTGGATAGGCTCAAGTGTTAAAGTGCCTAATCTATAATGAAATATTTATATCTCTCATTGTTATTTGTTTTTTTTTCTTCATGTAAAAATGAACTAGAGGATGTTCGATCACTAGATTATAACAATTCTCCAATTACCATTGCAAAAAGTATAAATTCAATCTACACTGACTCAGGAATTGTTTCTTCAAAGTTAATTAGCCCTAAAATGTATAACTTTTCTAACATGGACTTCCCTTACTTTGAATTTCCTGAATCTGTTGAAATAATTTTATATGATAAAAATAAAAATGAAAGTATTATTACTGCTGATTATGTTATTTCATACAACAATACTGATCTTGTTGATTTAAGATCAAATGTCATTATTATAACAAGCTCTAATGATACACTTTACACAGACCAATTGTACTATAATAAAAAAGACGAATGGTTATTTACTAATTATCCTTTTAGATATAAATCAATAGATAAAAACATTACAGGAGTTGGTTTTGATTCAAATATTGATTTTTCAAAAATCAATTTTCTAGATGTTAATGGTTACGTACTATTAAAAGAATAATTACTATATTTATTTACTACATAATACTATGAAACAATTAAGTTTTTTTAAATACGTATATCTTGTTTTTGCAGTTATTTTTTTTGTTGAGTTTATCTTAAATTTAGGTACTAACTTAACAAGGTCAATCATTTCTCTAATTCTGTGTATGCTTGCTGTTTTTATTTTCTTTTTTAGAAAGAAAATTCAAAATCGTTTTAATTCTAGAAACAAATAGTTAGAATGTATATTGATTATATCATAGTAATAATTTCTTTATTATTCTCAGCTTTTTTTGAAGGAATGGAAATTGCCTATGTTTCGTCCAACAAAATCTCTATCGAGATAGAGAAGAAAAAAAAGAATATTTCTTCAAAAATACTTTCAAAATTAACTTCAAACCCTTCAAAGTTTATTGTTTCTATGTTAATTGGAACTAATTTAGCTTTGGTTGTTTATGGTTATTATATGGGAGATATATTGATGGATGTTTTTAAACAACTTTCAAAATTTAATTTTCCTCTACTAGAAATATTGTTGAATGATTTTAACTTGCTTTCACAAACAATAATCTCAACAGTAATTATTTTAATGACTGCACAATTTTTGCCAAAAGTTTTTTTTCAAATTTATTCATTTAAGTTTTTAAAATTTTTCTCGATACCTGCCTATTTCTTTTATTTGAGTTTTTACTATATTTCCGACTTTGTTCTTTGGATTACTAATTTAATACTTAAGTTTTTCTTTAAAACTCAAGGAGATAACATCCAATTATCTATTAGTAAAGATGATTTGGGTAACTATATAGATGAACAAATTGACGCATCTTCTCAAGATCAACCTATTGACAATGAAGTTCAAATTTTTCAAAATGCTTTAGATTTTTCAGATTCAAGAGCTAGAGACGTTATGGTTCCTAGAATTGAATTATACTCTTTGGAAATTCATGATTATGTATCAAAATTAAGAGAGATTTTCGTTTCAACAGGATTTACTAAAATTTTGATTTATAAAAATACAATCGACGATATAATCGGATATGTACATGCACATGATTTATTTAAAAATCCAAAAACTATTAAATCAATGTTATTACCAGTAGAATTTGTGCCTGAATCTATACTGACCAAGGATCTTTTAAGTATTTTGACCAAGAAAAGAAAAAGTATAGCTATTATTCTGGATGAATATGGTGGTACATCAGGAATGATAACAGTTGAAGATATAGTCGAAGAACTATTTGGTGAAATAGATGATGAATTTGATGTAAGTGACTTAATTGAGATAGAAATAGAACCCGATAATTATAATTTTTCTGCCAGGCTAGAAGTTGATTATTTAAATGAACAATATAAATTAGATTTACCAGAGAGTGAAGACTATGGAACTTTAGGAGGCCTAATTGTTAATTACACTCAAGAAATTCCTAAATTAGGTGAGGAGGTTATAATTGACAAATGTCTATTTAAAATTATTGATGTTTCAGAGACAAAAATCAATACCGTTTCATTAATTATCAAGAAATAATTTGTTTTTATTATTAACAAGAAAATGGTACTTTTGGCGACTATATATATTTAAAATAATTAATAATGGCAATATTAAATACAATAAGAGGTAAATCATCAGTATTAATAATAGTAATAGGAATGGCGCTATTTTCATTTGTTTTTGCTGAACTTATTAAAAGTGGTGATAGTTTTGGTACTGAGCAAAGTGTTGTTGCTAATGTTAATGGAATAGATATAGAGCGTGATGATTTTATGAACAAGGTGGAAACTACCGAGAGACAAAATGCCGGAGCTAGATCAAACATTCAATCAATGAATCTTGTATGGGATACAGAATTAAGAAGAGTTGTCCTAAAAAATCAATTTAATAAAATCGGAATTTCAGTTGAAAGAGACCAGATGAGATCTTTATTGAAAAACAATTTAATTTCATTTGACGAATTTTTAAATGATGATGGTTTATTTGATGAAAACAAGTTAAATGAGTTCATAATAAACTTAAAAGAAATCTCACCTGAGACTTCACCTTTACAAGGAAATCTTATAAATTATGACGCATGGGTTAACTTTGAAAACACTATTGCGCAAAACGGTTTAGAATCTAGTTACTTTAATTTAATAAACTCTGGATTAAGGTCTACACTCTTTGATGGAAAAACAAATTATCATTTTCAAAATGATAATGCAGATATCAAATTTTTGTATTTTCCATACACTTCAATTCCTGATTCTTTAATATCTGTTTCCAAAGCAGAATTGAGAGGTTACATTAAAAATAACCCTAACGATTACTCTGTTGAAAATTCTAGAGATTTAATATATGTTAAGTTTGATGAAACACCATCAATGCAAGACGAAAATGAGATAACTAATCAATTAAAGAGTTTAATTAATGATAAAGAAGAGTATAATATAGATACTAACAAGACAGAAAAGGTTTTAGGCTTAAAAAATACTAATGATCCTGAGTCATTTTTAAATAGATATTCAGATATTAAACTTTATGATGGTTATGTTTTTGAAAATTCTTTTTCTAAAGAAATGTCATCAAAATTGTATAACTTAAATGAAGGTGAATTATATGGACCTTATAAAGAAGGTCCATATATGAAAGTCACAAAAATGTTAGATGTAATAAAATTGTCTGACTCTGTTAAAGTTAGACATATTTTAATTCCTTATGCAGGTTCTACTAGAGCTGGAGATCAAGAATTTAGAACATTTGATCAATCTAAAAAAACTGCTGATAGTATTTTTAGAGTAGTTAAACGAAATAGAAGTAAATTTAAAAATTTATTAAACCTTTCTTCTGATAAAGTAAGTAATGAAAATGGTGGCGAAATTGAATTTGCCTATACTGATGGTTTTGCCCCAGAATTTAGAGATTTTTCTTTTGAAAATAATGTTGGTAATATTTCTGTAGTTGAAACTAGTTTTGGTTTTCACATTATTGAAATATTATCACAAACTAAGAAAAGAAAAGCTGTAAAAGTTGCTAATCTTGCTCTTAGAATTGAGTCTTCCGAAAGAACTATTGACAGCATTTTTAATATTGCATCAAAGTTTGAAGTTATGGCCTCAAAATCAGACTTTAGAGATGTGGCCAAAGAAAATGATTATTCAGTTAGGTCAATTAATGCAATAAAGGATTTAGATGAAAATATTCCAGGACTAGGTTCACAAAGAAGTATAGTAAGATGGATGTATGAATCTGGTACTGACACTGGTGACTTTAAGAGGTTTAACTTACAAAATGGTGGTTACGTTGTTGCAATGTTGACTTCTGTCAATAAAGCTGGCTTAATGTCTAATGATAAAGCTTCAGTTACTGCCTTACCAATGGTTAAGAATAAAAAGAAAGCTGAATTAATTATGAAAAAAATAAGTGGTAAAACTCTTACTGAAATTTCAAATAATCAAAATCAAAATATTCAAACTGCTTTAGCTGTTAATATTTCAAGCCCTACACTTTCAGGAGTTGGAAATGAGCCTGAAGTTATTGGAAATTCTTTTGGATTAGCTGTAGGACAAACATCAAAAGCTATTTTAGGAAATAGTGGTGTGTTTTATGTTTATTTAGAAAAATTAAATATAGCTGAAGATCTTCCGAACTATTTAGTGTTTGCCAATAATTTAAGTTCTTCTAAGACAAACAATCTTAATACAAAGGTTTATGAAGCTTTAAAAGATGCCTCTAAAATTGATGACAAGAGAAGTTTATTTTATTAATTGAGAGTACTCAAATATAATTTTATAGTTTTTTTCTAAGAAATACTCCATATCTTTTTTTGTGCCTGTTGCTAGGATAAAATCACCGCCCCATGCACCTAAGCTTTTAATTGCTCCTTTTGAGTAATCTTTAAATAATTTCTCTTTAACAGTATTAAGACCAACTAGCTTAGATATTAGTAGCTCATGTTTAGTTAAATATTTTTCAAATTCTTTTATATCTTTTGTCTTAAGAATAGATTGGTTAATATGTATGAATTCTTTTTTAATTTCATGACTTAGGTCATTATTTATCGATCTATATTTTTCAATTCCCTCTCTTGTATTTTGTTTTTCACCTAAGTAAATGAAAAAAATATTTTCTTTAAAAACTGGATCAAAATTGACTTCTTTAACAGATATTTTATTTTTTAAATTACTAAATTGAATTGGATTATCATATTTTGCACATGCTATATCATAGCCACTTCCTCCAAAGGTTAATTTGAGTAATTTATATGCATCAACTTTAGCCCAATTAGCCAAATTATTAATAAGAGTAGATGAAGATCCAAGTCCCCAATTTTTTGAAAATGATAATTTAGAAATAAAATCATATCCTAAATTATCACTTAGTAAAGAACTATTTAATTTAAAAATGGAGTTAAATATTTTTAGTAATGTATCAGAAATATCATTTTTTTCTCCTATGTACAGTAATGTTTTATTTTTGTTAATTATGTATTTTTCCCTAAACCATAGATGATTTCTGTAGTCATAACTTTCCCAATTAATCACATTTAATTGATTTTTATTAACTTCTAAAGATTGTCCAAACTTTGTTGGTAAAGCTATACATTCTATACCATCTAATACTACATATTCAGATGTTAATAGTAGTTTTCCGTTACTGTAGAATTCATTCATTAGACCTTAATTTATTAATAAACAAGTCTACTTCGAGATGACTAACGGTATTAGTTTTAAAATATTCTATTGCTTTTTCTTTTTCTATATCTGAGGCCCTATGTTGGTTTAGAATATTTATTAAATGCATCTTCATGTGACCGTGTTGAATCCCTGTAGTAATTAATGACTTTATAGCAGCAAAATTTTGTGCTAATCCAGCAACAGCTGTTATTTTCATTAAATCTTTAGAATTAGGTTTGTCTAGTATCTCCAAAGCCAGATTTGCAAGCGGATGTAATTTGGTTAATCCACCAACAGTTCCAAGAGCTAAAGGGATTTCTATTGAAAATTTAAATATATTATTTTCTACACTAGCATTTGTTAAACTCTTATAAGTACCACTCTTTGATGCATAAGCGTGAGCTGCTGATTCAATGGCTCTAAAATCGTTTCCTGTAGCTATTACCACAGAATCAATACCATTCATTATTCCTTTATTATGAGTAACAGCTCTGTATTTATCTACTTCAGCTATTTTCACTGCTCTAACGAATTTATTGGCAAAATCAAATGGATCAATAATACTGGTGTCTGATAATTTTTCTATTTCACATGATACTTCAGCTTTAACAATGCATTCGGGAACATAATTGGAAAGAATAGACATTATTATTTCAATTTCATTTTTTTCTGTAAAGTTATCCTTGAAAGTTTTAGCAAATTGTTCTAAGCAAGAATTAATAAAATTTGCACCCATTGCATCTTGCGTCTCAAAAATGGCTTTGATTTGAAAGTAATTTTCAATTTTATCACTTAAGTTTAACAATTGAATACTTTTAATACCTCCCCCTCTTTTGTTCATATTTGATGTTATAGAGCTAACATCTAAAATTAGTTTAGGTTTAATTTTATCAAAATATTTTTTTAATGTTTTATAATCACCTTTATATAAAAAATGAACTTGACCAACTTTATTTGTAGATAATACTGAAGCTCTAAACCCACCTTTATCTAACCAAAATTTAGCAGATTTACTGGCAGCAGCAATTACAGAGCTCTCCTCAGTTACCATCGGAATAGTGTAGGGTTTGTTGTTAATAATAAAGTTTGGAGCTATTGCAAAAGGTAAATAAAAATTTGAGATTGTATTTTCAGCAAACTCATCATGAAGTTTTTGTAACTTCTCGTTACTATTACAATATTGTAATAAAATATTTTTGATATTTATATCAGAGGAGAATGAATTTTTTGATAGCCATTCAATTTTTTCAGATTTGTTAAGTTTTGAGAAACCAGAAATAGGCTTTTTCATGAAAAAAATTTATATCAAAGATACTATTCTATTCTAAATTAAATAACTAATAATAAATTTTCAATTATTTATGGATATTTATATTAAATATGCTATTTTGAGTCGAATTTAAAAAAAAACATAAAATGATTAATGCAGATACATTAAACTCACAAAAGCAAATATTCGGACATCCAGCAGGTCTGTATGTATTATTTTTTACAGAAATGTGGGAAAGGTTTTCCTATTACGGAATGAGAGCAATTTTAGTATTATACTTAGTTGCTGAGTCTACTCCTGATACGATTAATCCAGGATTAAATTGGGAGACCGGAGCTGCACTATCTCTTTATGGTACTTACACCATGTTAGTATATGTTGCATCCATTCCAGGAGGTTGGATAGCTGATAACATATTGGGTCAAAAAAAATCCGTTCTTTATGGAGGTATATTACTTGTGTTAGGTCATTCAATTTTAGCTGTGGAAGAAATGTGGGCTTTCTATACAGGTCTGGGTCTTATTATTGCTGGAGTTGGGATGTTGAAGCCAAATATTTCATCTATGGTCGGGGGTCTTTATGCTCAAGGTGATGTTAGAAGAGATAAAGGTTTTATAATTTTTTACATAGGAATTAATGTAGGAGCTTTTTTATCTAGTTTAATTGTTGGTTATGTTGGAGAAACTTATGGCTGGCATTATGGATTTGGTTTAGCAGGAATTGGAATGGCTCTGGGTCTAGCACAATACTTATATGGACAAAAATATTTAAGACAAGTAGGTGATTTTATAGGTGACAATAAGTCTGAAGAAGGGAAAGACGTACTAAAAAAACCTTTAACTTCTATCGAAAAAGACAGGTTAGTAGTTTTGTTTTTATCTTTTATTCTTGTTATTGTATTCTGGGGAGCATTCGAGCAAGCAGGAGGTTTAATGAATATTTATGCATCCGAAAAGACAGATAGGCTATTTATGGGTTGGTTAGTTCCAGCTTCATGGTTTCAATCATTAAATGCTATGTTTATCATATGTTTAGGAACAGGCGTAGCAGGGTACTGGGCAAAAAGAAAATTAAAAAATCAATTATCATCTTCTTTATTTAAAATGATTATTGGACTTATAATAATGGGAACTGGATTCTTTTTTATGTCTGCAGCATCTACACAATATGAAACTCAAGGTAGTTCAGCTATGTACTGGTTAGTTCTAGCTTATTTATTTCATACTATTGGTGAATTATGTATCTCTCCAGTTGCATTATCGTTTATTACAAAATTAGCTCCTTTAAAATATGCTTCTCTTACCATGGGTGTGTATTTTGCGATGACAGGTTTTGGAAATAAGCTAGCTGGTATTCTTGGTGAAGCTTCACAAAGTATGGGAGAGTTTACAATTTTTACAGGTATAGCAATTTTTTGTGTTGTTTTTGGTTGTTTGGTTTTATTATTTAGAACTAAACTAGAAAAACTTACTCATGGTGCTGAAGATGACAATTAAAAATTAAAGACATGAACAACACTTCATCAACAGATCATTTTTTTGAATCTACCGTATTAGGTCACCCCTCTGCTTTATTTGTTTTGTTTTTTACAGAAATGTGGGAAAGGTTTTCTTATTATGGCATGCGTGCACTTTTGGTAATGTTTTTTACTGCTGCACTAATAGACGGAGGTTGGGGTTGGCCCAGAGAATATGCATATGCAATATTTGGAACTTACACATCTCTAGTATATATATCAACCCTACTTGGCGGTTATATGGCTGATAAAATTATCGGATATAGATATGCTGTTTTAATTGGTGCTTTTTTAATGACTTTAGGTCATGGTGCTATGGCATTTGAAACTCCATTTTTTATATACCTAGGATTAACTTTATTGGTTTTTGGAAGTGGTTTTTTTAAACCAAACATCACCTCAATTATTTCTGGTATGTATAAAGGAAATGATGAAAAAAAAGATGGAGCTTATACTATATTTTATATGGGTGTAAATGCTGGAGCATTTTTAGGAATTCTACTATGTGGTTATATTGGTGAACAAGTAGGTTGGAGATGGGGTTTTGGTTTAGCTGGAATATTTATGTTGTTTGGTTTATTACAGTTTTGGCTTGCTCAAGAAATATTTGGTGAGATAGGTTCAAAACCAGTAATTACTGAAGTTCAAAATTCAAAAATAATTAAAGATGAACCAAAATTAAATCCCTTTACTAATTTTCAATTGACTCTGATAGTAATTGCTGGGATATTAGGTCTTTCATGGATTATAAACGATCCCGTTTCAAAAATTTCTGAAGGAGCGTATAATCTTTTTAATTTTAGTGTTTTAGGATTAGACGGATCTAACTTTGCTATAATTAGTGCATTGGTAATTTTTGTAACGTTACTCGTTATTAGAATTCCTAAATATGATAAAATTACAAGAGATAGAATGTTAGCTGTAATTTTCTTTGCTTTCATTACTATATTCTTTTGGGCTCTTTTTGAACAAGCACCAGGATCATTAACAATATTTGCTAGAGATTATACTCAGCGTGTTTTAGAGGGTAACTCTGCTTTTATTTTTAAAATAATTAATTCATTAATGACAATAATTCCATTAGGAATTATTACCTGGGTCCTATGGTTATTATTTAAACAAACCTTTTCAAGGATTGCTAAATCAAATATTTTTTTGACATTAAGTTTTGTTATTATTTGGATTATTGCAATTTGGATGTTAAAAGAGCAATTTAACGATGAGGTAACAGAAGTCCCGGCTTCTTGGTTTGGAGTATTAAACTCTTTATTTATTATTGTATTTGCTCCATTGTTTTCTAAATGGTGGGAGAGTAAATATAATCCTAATGCTAACATGAAATATGCATTGGGTATGATCTTGTTAGGTCTTGGTATGGCTTGTGTAGCTATTGCTTCATCAGATATTTCTCCTGGAGCTAAAACAGCTTCTGTAAGTATGATTTGGTTAGTATTAGTTTATTTTTTTCATACTATGGGTGAGTTATGTATTTCACCGGTAGCCTTATCTTATGTAAGTAAGTTAGTTCCTGGTCGCATGATAGCCATGATGTTTGGTATTTGGTATTTAGCTGTCGCAATTGGAATGAAACTTGCAGGTGTCTTTGGTGAAGTTTCAGAGAGTATTGCTAAGGATGAAGGATTGAGTTATTTTTTCTGGCTACTAACTGCCATTGCTTTTGGTCTTGGCCTGTTATCTGCTTTATTATATCCAGTAGTTAAAAAATTAATGCACGGAATAAAATAAGTTTATGAGATATTTATTTATTATATCATTTTTATTTGCTTTAAATGTTAGTGGTCAATCTATTAATTGGATAAGTTTTGAAGAGGCTTTTAAATTACAGCAATCAAACCCTAAAAATATTATCGTAGATGTTTATACTAATTGGTGTGGACCATGTAAACTTTTAGATAGAAACACTTTTCAAAATAAAAAAGTTGCAGATTTCATTAATAAAAACTTTTATGCAGTTAAGTTTAACGCAGAAGGAAACAATGTGATTAAATTTGATGATAGAGAATTTACAAACCCTAATTATAGACCTGAAATGGCTAATAGACGAAACGGGAATCATCAACTTACTAGATATTTAGGTGTAAATGCATATCCAACTGTAGTATTTCTAGATGATAATTCGGATATTATTTATAAACTCAGAGGTTACAACACTCCTGCTCAAATTGAAATTTGGCTTAAGTTATTTAAAGATCAAAAATACAAATCAATTAAAAGTCAAGAAGATTTTGATAAATTTCAAAAATCATTTGTGGCTGAATTTTAATTTTTTAGATACATACTAATTAACTCAGCTGTTTTTTTACTAGCTCCTTTTCCTCCTAATTTCCTGTGAAGTAGTTCGTATTCTTTTAACATTAAAGACCTATTACTTTTATTTAGTATTTTTTGAAGTTCAATTACTAGATTGTCTTTATTACAATTGCTTTGAATTAGTTCTTTGACTACATGTTTATCTAGAATTATATTTACCAATGAAATATACTTTAAATTACGAATTAAAATCCTTCCAATTAAGTAAGAGATCATACTGGTTTTATAACAAACTACTTGAGGAACTTTAAATAATGCAGTTTCTAATGTTGCTGTTCCTGACGTAACTATTGCAGCAGAAGAAATTCTTAAAATGTCATATGTTTGATTGCATATTACTTTTATCGAACCAAAATATTCTTTATTAGATGTTATAATTTTTTCATAATAATTTATACTTTTATTAGGTGCTCCTGCAATTACAATTTGATAATCTTTAAAGTTAGATACTACGTCTAACATTAAAGGTAATAATTTGCTTATCTCTTGATGTCTGCTTCCAGGAAGTAGAGCTATAACTGGCTTTGAAGATAGTTTGTTTTCTGTTAAAAATTCTTTCTTATTAAATTCTTTTTGATTATGAACAGCATCTAATAAGGGGTGACCGACAAAGTCAACTTCATATTTGTGTTTGTTTTTATAAAAATCCTTTTCAAAAGGAAGAATTACATACATTTTATCAATTACTTTTTTAATTTTTTTTACTCTTGACTCTTTCCAAACCCATACTTTTGGTGATATATAAAAATGATTAATAAAACTTTTTCTTTTTGCCCATTTAGCAATCTTCATGTTAAATCCAGGGTAATCAATATAAATAATAAGATCTGGATCATAATTTTCTATATCTTTTTTACACAAAGAAATATAATTTAAAATCTTTTTAGCGTTTACTATAACTTCTAAAAAACCCATGTAAGAGAATTCTTCGTAATGCTTGACAAATTCGTTACATTGATCTTTCATCAAGTCTCCACCCCAACACCTAAAAGTTGAAGTAGGATTAATTCTTTTTAGTTCTTTAATTAAATTTGACCCATGTAAATCACCTGAAGCTTCTCCTGCAATTAAATAGTATTTCAATTTATTCTTAGTTTAAGATTAGTGTAAATATTGCTAAAAAAATTGTAAAAAGTAAGACACCTTTTGCTCTTTGATCTTGGTTTTTTTTTATAAAAACAAAGAATACTAAAACATTTAATATTGCACCTAGACTAATTAATTTCCCCAAAAAATTTTCGTAATATGAATTTTTCAAACTTTCAATAATTGAATCATTTTCAGATAAAAATAAGATTGCAAGAACCAATCCAGACAAACTAGACAAAAGAGCAAACAAAACACCTTTTACAACTTCTTTTTTTTTATTCAAAATTCCATGATTTAAGATTATTTAAATAACTATGAGCTGTTAAGTCAAATTGAATGGGTACAACTGAAATATAGTCGTTTTCTAACGCCCAATGATCTGTATCTTGACCTTCATCAAGGTTAACAAAATTACCAGATAACCAATAGTAATTTTTTCCAAGAGGACTAACTCTTTTGTCAAACTTCTCATTCCAATACGATTTTGCTTGTCTACATATTTTTACACCTTTAATTTTATCATTAGATATTTTTGGAAAATTAACATTTAAGACAACTCCTTTTTTTAGGCCATTTTGAAGAACATTCTCTACAATTGATTTGATATAATTATCAATTTGACTAAAGTCAGCATTCCAGTTATAATCCAACAGTGAAAAACCTACTGCAGGTATACCTTCAATGCCTGCTTCTATTGCTGCACTCATTGTTCCTGAATATATTACATTTATTGACGCATTTGAACCGTGATTAATCCCTGAAACACATATGTCAGGTTTTCTTTCCAAAATTTCATTTACTGCTAGCTTTACACAATCTGCTGGGGTTCCTGAAGTACTATATTCGATTTGAGGACCATCATCAATCTTCTCTTTTTTACAAAATAAAGTATTGTTTATCGTAATGGCATGACCCATAGCGCTTTGTGGGCTATCAGGAGCAACAACTATAACTTCCCCTATTTTATTCATCACTTTTATCAATGACCTTAAACCTGGTGCAGTTATGCCATCATCGTTGGTTATTAATATTAAAGGTTTCTTTTTCATTTTATTTATCTTAACAACAAAAGTAGTTATTTTCTCAAGAAATTAATCAAATATATTCTTTAACAAAAATTTAGTACAAAGTAATTATTTTAAGCTTCTTTTTTTATTTAATTTGTGTTAAGTTTAAATCATGCTATGACAAACAAATACATAATAATATTACTTACTACAATTTTTGCTTTAGCGTCTTGTAGTTTTACTTCCAATTCATCTAAAGAATCTGATAAAGATCAATTGTTATTACAGTTGGTTTCTTATATTTTGGACGAAGGTCATTATGTAGAAAAAGAATTAGACGATGATTTTTCATCTAAAGCTTTTTACACATACATTGATATGATAGATCCATATAAAAGATATTTATATAAATCTGATATTGAAAAATTTAAAGAATATGAATATTTACTAGATGATCACTTTAAAAATGCCGATTTAACTTTTTTCAATTTAACTCACGAGACACTAATTAAAAGAATTGATGAGTCTAAAGAAATTTATACAGATATATTTAATTCTCCATTTAATTATAAAATTGATGAAGTATTAGTTGTTAATGATTCCATAGAATTTGTTGAAGATTTATCGGAAATGAAAGATCGTTGGAGAAAAACTTTTAAATATTACACTTTAAATAATTTAAATGATTTGCTTTCTGAAAATGATTCCATAAAAGCTTTACTAAAAAATAATAAAGATTTTGATACAACCATCGAACCATTTAAAGAAAAATCTAGAAATTCTTCTCTCGAATTTTGCAATGACGTATACCAATATTACTCTGATCGTTCAAGACAAGAATGGTTTAGTATTTATGTAAATTCGTTAGTTTATCAATTTGACCCACATACATCTTATTTCAATCCAGATGATAAAGATGATTTTGATGTAGATATGTCAGGGAACTATGCAGGAATCGGAGCAAGACTACAACAAAAAATGGATAAAATTTCAGTTGTAGAACTCATTTCTGGTGGACCTGCTTGGAGACAAAATAAACTAGAAGTAGGAGATGTTTTATTAAAGGTTCGACAAACCGATGAAGAAAATCCAGTTAGTATAGTTGGAATGAGAATTAAAGATGCTGTTAAGCTAATTAAAGGACCAATTGAGAGTAGTGTTATTTTAACCATTAAAAAAGTTGATGGACAAATAACAGAGTTAAAAATTCCTAGAGATATTGTTCAATTGGAAGAAACCTATGCTAAATCTTCTATTGTTGAGAGATCCAATTCAAAATATGGTCTCATTAACCTACCTAAATTCTATTTTGACTTTGAGGATTACTCAGAAAGAAATGCTGCCAGTGACATAAAAAAAGAAATTATTAGACTCAAGGATGAGGGTATTGAAGGTTTAATTTTAGATCTTAGAAATAATGGAGGAGGAGGACTTAAGCCTGCTGTGGATATGGCAGGATTATTTATTGAAGACGGCCCTATAGTTCAAGTTCAATCTTTTGAAAAGAGGAAAGAAATTTTAAAGGATAGAGATAGGTCAATCGTATGGGATGGTCCGTTAGTAATTCTTGTAAATGAACTTTCTGCTTCATCTTCAGAAATTTTAGCAGCTGCAATGCAAGATTATAAAAGAGCTATTATTATTGGTAGCACTCAAACTTACGGAAAAGGAACTGTTCAAAATGTATTAGATTTAAATAGAATGATAAAAGCAAATACTAATGGAGATATGGGTGCTTTTAAATTTACAATTCAAAAATATTATAGAATTAATGGAGGATCTGTTCAACTAGAGGGTGTTAAAAGTGATGTAGTAATTCCTAACAGGTATAGTTATATTGATTTTGGTGAAAAAGAACAAGATAATCCTCTTGAATGGGATAAAATAAAAGCTGTCGAATACACTCCTTGGTCTAGTAATTTCGATTATTCAAGTGCTATTGAAAAAAGTAAATTGAGGATTAAATCTAATGAGTACTTAAAGTTAATTGATGATAATGCAAAGTGGATAAAATCTGTCAGAGATAATCAAGAATTTACACTGAATTACTTTGATTATGTTAATAAAATTAAAGAGGATGAATTAACGGCTAAAAGTTTTGATAAATTAAAAGAATTTAAAACTAATCTTGAATTTAAATCTCTCCCATATGAGATTAATTTATTTGAAAAAGATTCTACCTTAGAACTTAAGCGAAATAGATGGCATAAAAATTTAGCAAAGGACTTATATATAGAAGAAGCTTTAAACGTCTTAAATGATCTTAAAATAAGTTACAACAATTAATGCTTTAGGCAAATAAATTTTTTTTCTTGATTAAAAACATAAGTATAGCATACATATTATTAGTAGCTTTTTTATCAATTTTTGCTTACTTTTTTATTCCTGATAAATCAACTAATGCTAACCAAATGCATTTGTCGATTCACTCTAAATCTCCAGGTTTTAAAGTGGATTTACTGCTTATTGAAAATAATATCAAATATGATCAAACTCTATTTGAAAAACTATTTTTTGGCAATAAAAACTCACCTACTGAAATTGCCTTGCAAAATTATAATCTTAATAAACGTACTTTTTATTACAACGAGTACGGAGATTTTTCTAATGAATTTAATAACAGTATTGAAATTGATGATATTAATAAATTTAAAAGTAATAATTTAATTAATAGAGTTTTTTTACTAGGAACTGATAAGTTTGGTAGAGATGTTCTTAGTAGATTGGTTGTCGGTGCTAGAATATCTTTTTTTATTGGATTTATTTCAGTGTTAATTTCTTTAATTATTGGTGTATTTTTAGGAAGTTTGTCTGGTTATTATTTAGGTAACGTTGATCGATTAATTATGTGGGTCATAAATGTTACATGGTCCATACCTACTTTGTTATTAGTAATCGCGATAACTTTAGCCTTAGGAAAAGGTTTATGGCAAGTTTTTATTGCTGTAGGACTGACTATGTGGGTAGATGTTGCTAGAGTAGTCAGAGGTCAAGTAATTATAATTAAAGAAAGACAGTTTATTACCGCCGCTAGAGTACTTGGATTTAGTGATTTAAGAATTTTAGTAAGACATATTTTACCTAATATAGTTTCTCCTCTTATAATTATTTCTGCAGCAAATTTCGCTGCATCCATATTAATTGAAAGCGGACTTAGTTTTTTAGGTTTAGGCGCTCAGCCTCCAATGGCTAGTTGGGGCTCAATAATTAAAGATCATTATAATTATATTATACTAGGTAAGCCAATGTTAGCATTGATACCAGGAATTTGCATAATGTCATTGGTAATGGCCTTTATGCTTTTAGGAAATAAGTTAAGAGATAAATTAGATGTAAAAAACTAAATTATTTTACTGGGTATTGTAATAATATTTTATTCACAAATGATTTAATTTGTTCTTCCTTCTTTGATGTTTTTTCTGAAATATACCCTTTACCAATACCTTGCCAAACTAATTCATTTTTCTTATAATCTATAATGTCAATGAAAAGTGTCCCTTGAGTAGTAGAAGTGTTATAATTAAAATTATACCATGGGCCATAACTATATCCTAGATAATTGTAAGAATTATTAATATTTATTTGTTCGTTTACTCCTGTAAAAATACTAACAACAACATCTGGATCTATAGAGTTTTTTCTAAGACCTATGGAAGATAGTTCAATTTCTAATGCTTTTAAAATTCTTTTTTTATCAAGTTCATTAATTTTAGCTTTATCTATTCCTTTTTTTGAAAATGCATATGTTTTGTATGATGAAAAGTCAATTTCACTATTATAATCTGTGGTTACTCTAACTGAAGAGCAAGATAAATATGTTAGGGAAATCAATAGAATTAGTAATATTTTGTAGTTTTTCATATTATTTTTAATTTAAATATTTATCGTCAACCTCATTTGGTAAAGTTACTTTTAAATCTGAATTGAGCTTCATTGCTTGTTTAATTGCAAAAATTGCACCACTGTTTCTAGCCCAACTTCTTCTAGCAACTCCATTATTAACATCCCAATGTAGCATTGATTCGATTTTCTTATCACACTCTCTACTACCTTCAATAACCATGCCAAAACCACCATTTATAACTTCACCCCAACCAACACCACCACCATTATGAATACTTACCCATGTTGCCCCTCTAAAACTATCTCCAATCACATTTTGAATAGCCATATCAGCTGTAAATTTTGAGCCATCATATATATTTGAAGTTTCTCTGTATGGGGAGTCTGTTCCTGAAACATCATGATGATCTCTTCCAAGTATAATGGTGCCAATTTTTTTCTCAGCTATTGCTTTGTTAAATGCCTTTGCAATTTCAACTCTTCCTAAAGAATCTGCATATAAAATTCTGGCTTTAGAGCCGACGACAAGAGAGTTGCTTTTTGCACCTTTTATCCAATCAATATTGTCTTGCATTTGAACTTTAATTTCATTTGGGGAATTAATCATTAATTTTTCAAGTACTTCACAAGCTATTTCATCTGTCATATCCAAATCATCTTGTTTGTTAGACGCACATACCCATCTAAATGGACCAAATCCATAATCAAAGCACATTGGCCCCATAATGTCCTGTACATAGCTAGGAAATTTAAAATTCACTCCATCCTTTGAAAAAACATCTCCACCAGCTTTGGAAGTTTCTAATAAAAATGCATTTCCGTAATCAAAAAAATAAGTCCCTTTTTCGCAGTGTTTGTTAATAAATTCTGCATGTAAAAGAAGACTTTCTTTTACTTTCAACTTAAATAAACTTGGATCATTTGATATCATCTCATTTGCGCTTTTAAAATCCAGATCCTCCGGGTAATAACCCCCAGACCAAGGATTGTGTAAAGAAGTTTGATCACTACCTATATCTATGAAAACATTGTTCTTATAAAACTCCTTCCAAACGGTAATTATATTTCCGTGGTAAGCTAAAGAGACAACTTCTTTGTTTTTTTTGGCAACATTAACCCTTTTGATTAGCTTATCAATATCGCTATACACTTCATCAACCCATCCTTGTGAATGTCTTATTTCAACAACTTTTAGATTAACTTCGGCACAAACTGTAATACACTTAGCTATATTTCCAGCTTTAGGCTGAGCCCCACTCATTCCTCCCAACCCAGATGTTACAAATAATCTTCCCAAAGGATTTTTATTAATTTTTCTAAAAGCATTTAAAACTGTAATAGTTGTTCCATGAACAATTCCTTGTGGGCCAATATACATGTAGCTACCGGCAGTCATCTGACCATATTGAGTTACACCTAAAGCATTAAATTTTTCAAAATTTTCTTTTGAAGAATAATTAGGAATCATCATTCCATTGGAAACTACAACTCTAGGAGCAGATATATTTGATGGAAAAAGTCCAAGAGGATGCCCAGAATTGATAACTAATGTTTGATTGTTATTCATTTCAGAAAGGTATTTCATACACAACCTGTACTGAGCCCAATTTTGAAATACAGAACCATTGCCTCCATAAGTAATTAATTCGTGCGGATGTTGAGCTACTTCTTTGTTAAGATTATTTTGAATCATTAACATAATAGCACCAGCTTGTTTAGTTTTAAATGGATATTGTTCTAGTGGTCTTGCATACATTTCGTAAGAAGGTCTGAATCTATACATATAAATTCTGCCATATTGATTTAATTCATCTTTAAATTCCTTATATAAAGTTTCATGATGAATTTTGTCAAAGTATCTTAAAGCATTTGTGATGGCTAATTTTTTTTCATTAGTAGATAATACTTCTTCTCTTTTAGGAGCGTGATTTATAGTTGGATCTAAATTTGTTTTTTCAGGTAAATTATTAGGAATACCTTCTTTAATTTGATCTTTGAATGTCATATATTAATTAGTTTTTGGATCATAACCATAAGGGCAGTGTTTACAATTACTTTGACAACAATATCCTCTTTTTAAATGATACTTTTCGGTAAAACATTTATATCCTTCTTTTGTTATGTAGTAGTTTTTCTCTATAATTATTAGAAAATAATTGTTCTACACAAATATAAAGCAATTTGAATTATCTTTGAATACATGAACGTGATTTTAAAAAACAGTGTTAATGAAAAGGTTCATTTTGACAACAATAATGGATTGCAATTATTTTTAAAAAGAGAAGATAAAATTCACGAAGTTATCTCAGGTAATAAGTATAGAAAATTAAAATATAATTTAATCAAAGCTAAAGAATTAGGTTATAATGGACTATTAACTTTTGGTGGTGCATATTCTAATCATATCCCAGCTGTTGCATATGCAGCAAAAAAAAATGGCTTCAAATCACTTAGTTTTATAAGAGGAGATGAAATAGCAAATAATTATTTAGAAAATCCAACTCTTAAATATTCACATAATTTAGGAATGAAATTTAATTTCTTATCACGATCAAATTATAAACTAAAAACTAATGAAGATTTTTTGGATAAACTAAGAAATAAATTTATAGATTATTTTCTGATTCCAGAAGGTGGAACAAATGCATTAGGAGTTCTGGGGTGTGAAGAAATTTTAAATCATAATGATAAAAAGTTTGATTATATATGTTGTTCTGTTGGTAGTGGTGGTACAATTAGTGGTTTAATAAATAGCTCTTACGAAAACCAAAAAATAATAGGATTTTGTTCAATAAATAAAAAGTATTTATTAAATGATATTACTAAATTTGTAACTAATAATAATTGGATGCTTATTGACGATTTTGCTTTTGGTGGTTATGGAAAAGTTAATGTTGAATTAATTAAATTCATGAACGACTTCAGACATAAATATGATATTTTATTAGATCCAATTTATACATCAAAAATGGCGTATGGTGTTTTAAATTTAATGACTAATAATTTTTTTAAACCCAATTCTAAAATACTAATGATTCACACAGGGGGACATCAGGGAATATTACCTATGAATAAATTTCTAAAAGAAAAAAATTTAACTACGATTAATTACTAATGATAAAATTCAGGATACTTATAGTCTTATTAATATTTAGTTGTGGCACAAAAAAAATCATTATTAATTCTCCAGCAGAAATTGAGAATAATAAAAAAGTTGATAAAAAAGTTAATGCTAAACCATCAAAAACAAATAACTCCTCTCTACCAGTTATAAATAATGTTAATGATTACATTGATTATTTTAGTGGAGTTGCGATGGATGAAATGCGAACTTATAAAATACCTGCAAGTATTACTTTAGCTCAAGGAATTTTAGAGTCTGGTTCAGGAAAAGGAAGATTATCAGTTGAAGCGAATAACCATTTTGGAATTAAGTGTCATGATTGGAAAGGACCGAAAATTTTCCATGATGATGATGAAGCACAAGAGTGTTTCAGAAAATACAGCGCACCAGAATACTCTTACAGAGATCACTCTATTTTTCTAACATCGAGATCAAGATACTCTGACCTTTTTGATCTTTCAATAAGTGATTATAAAAACTGGGCTAAAGGTTTAAAAAAAGCTGGTTATGCTACAGATAAAAATTATCATAATAAATTGATTAATTTAATAGAAAATTATAAGCTATTTATTTATGATGAAATAGTATTAAAAAAAAGAAGTCGTAAAAATAAAAGTGTTAGAGATTACACATTAAAACATGAAGTAGTAAAAGGCGATACATTATATTCAATATCAAAAAAATATAAAATCTCTATAAAGGAGCTATTAAAAATCAATAAACTAAAAGATAGAACATTAACTATAGGCCAATTATTAATAATAGATAAATGATATATCAAAGAAGTAGTGCATTATTTAAAGAAGCGCAAAAACATATACCCGGAGGGGTTAATTCCCCAGTTAGAGCTTTTAAAGCGGTAGGTGGAACTCCAATATTTATTAAAGAAGCCAAAGGTGCTTACTTGATAGATGAGGATGGTAATAAGTATATTGAATACATAAACTCATGGGGACCTATGATACTAGGTCATTCTTATCCAACTGTTGTAAACGCAATAATTAAAAAAGCACAAAAAGGAACTTCATTCGGAGCTCCGACAGAAATTGAAAATAATATTGCTAAGCTAGTAGTCAAAATGGTTCCAAATATTGATCAAATTCGATTTGTAAACTCTGGAACAGAAGCTTGTATGAGTGCTATTCGATTGGCAAGAGGATATACCAAAAAAGAAAAAATAATCAAGTTTTCAGGGTGTTACCATGGTCATAGTGATTCATTTTTAATTCAAGCAGGAAGTGGTAGTATTACTTACGGGGAACCAAATAGCCCCGGAGTCACTCACGGGACTGCAAAAGACACTTTAATAGCTCAGTACAATAACCTTAAAAGTGTCGAGAATATTATTTTATCTAATAAAAATGAAATTTCAGCTATTATTCTTGAGCCAATTGCAGGAAATATGGGGTGTATTCCGCCTGTTGATGGTTTTTTAAAAGGATTAAGAAAATTATGTGATAAGCATAATATATTATTAATATTTGATGAAGTTATGACTGGTTTCAGAGTAGCAAAAGGCGGTGCACAGGAACTTTATGGAGTTTCAGCAGATATTGTATGTTTTGGAAAGATAATTGGAGGTGGTCTTCCTGTTGGAGCTTTTGCTTCAACTAATAAGATTATGTCTTATTTATCTCCTAATGGGCCTGTTTATCAAGCTGGTACATTAAGTGGAAATCCGTTAGCTATGGCAGCAGGTTTTTCTATGTTAAATACTATAGATAATGATCCTGAATTGTATCAAAGGCTAAACAAAAAAGCAGATTATTTAGACGTTGGAATTTCTGAAATATTAAAAAGAAAAGGGGTTAAATTCTCAACTAATAGAGTTGGCTCAATGTTTTCAATTCATTTTACAGAGCATAATGTAACAGATTTTGATTCTGCTAAAAAAGCTGACAATAGTTTTTTTCCAATATTTTTTCATCAAATGTTAAAAAATGGTATTTATATAGCACCTAGTTCCTACGAGTCTTGGTTTTTAAGTGATGCTTTAACATTTAAAGATTTAGATAAAACAATTGCTGTAGTAGAAAAGATATCATCCAAGCTCTTGTAATTAGATTTTTTTTTTTACTTTTAAAAAAAAATCATCATATCATGAAAAAAACATTTTATACTTTTTTAATTTTCTCTTTCATAAGTTTAAATATCAATTCGCAGACTCAATATAGTTCAATTGACGATGTGAAAAGGTTAAATTACGAGCTTCTTGAAGAGATTGGGTTTGATGATTCGCAAATTAATATTGTTTCAAGATTAATATACTCTACAAACAAAAAAGCCACTTATATATCGAAAAAAGGTGCTTTTCCACAAAAAGATATACTAGACAATGAGTTTAATACAATGTTTTTAAAACTTTTGTCAGAAGAAGATTTAGCTAAATTTAAAACTATTCAACACAAAATAAAATAGATATTATTTGATCTCCACAAATAATCCATTATCACTTTTTGACACTTTTGCAAGGTTGTTTTTTGTTAATCCTTTTATTCCCTTGTCCCATGCTTTATTACTCAAGTTTGATTTTGACTTTAACTCAGAAAGTTCAATTTTTTGATTTTCTTTTAATATTGTGAAAATGACTTTTTCGTTATCGTTTAAATCTAGAGGTTTTTTTTCTGGTCTCATTTGAGGGAAAAATAATACCTCCTGAATTGAACTATTGTTAGTCATTAGCATAACTAGCCTATCTATTCCAATACCAATTCCAGAAGTTGGAGGCATTCCATATTCAAGTGCTCGTAAAAAATCATTATCAATGAATTCTGTAGCTTCATCATCTCCTTTTTTAGATAATTCAAGTTGATCTTCAAATCTTTCCCTTTGGTCTATTGGATCATTTAATTCACTGTAAGCATTAGCTATTTCTTTGCCATTAATAATTAACTCAAACCTCTCAGTTAGTTTTGGATTTGTCCTATGCTTTTTTGTAAGAGGGCTCATTTCTTTTGGGTAATCTGTAATAAAAGTTGGTTGAATAAATTCTCTCTCACACTTTTCTCCAAAAATTTCATCAATTAATTTACCAACACCCATAGTCTCATTAACTTCAATACCCATTGCTTTTGCAGTATCTCTTAATTCTATTTCGTCCATATTCGAAACATCGATACCAGTGTGAATTTCTATTGCCTTTAATATTGGTATTCTTGGGTATGGAGCTTTAAACTCTATTTCATTATTACCAACTTTCAGTTTTGATTTGCCATTTGTTTCAATTGCTACTTTTTCAAGTAAACTTTCTGTTGTTTCCATCATCCAGAAATAGTCCTTGTATGCCACATATAATTCCATGATTGTAAATTCAGGATTATGGGTTCTATCCATTCCTTCATTTCTAAAATCTTTAGCAAATTCATAAACACCATCAAAACCGGCCACTATTAACCTTTTTAAATAAAGTTCATTTGATATTCTTAAATATAATGGAATATTTAATGCATTATGATGAGTTAAAAAAGGTCTCGCAGCTGCTCCCCCTGGTATTGACTGCAAGATTGGAGTTTCAACTTCTAAATAGCTCTTTTCATTAAGAAAATCCCTTATTGTATTATTTATTTTAGTTCTTTTTAAAAATGTTTCTTTAACTTTTGGGTTAACAATTAAATCAACATATCTCTGTCTGTATCTTAATTCTGGGTCATTAAATTCATCATAAACATTACCTTCACTATCTTTTTTAGGTAATGGTAACGGTCTTAAAGACTTGCTTAGTAGAGTGAAATTATTTACTAATACTGTTTTTTCTCCAACTTGAGTTTCAAACAAAACTCCTTCAATTCCTATTATATCACCAATATCTAAAAGTTTTTTATATACCTCGTTATATAGAGTCTTATCTTCACCTGGACAAATCTCATCTCTGTTAAAATACACTTGTATTTTACCGTCTTTGTCTTGAAGTTCAGCAAAGCTAGCTTTACCCTGAATTCTTCTCGACATTAATCTGCCAGCGATAATAACATTTTTATTTTCTTTAAAGTTTTCTTTAATTTCTTTAGAAGTATTATTTACTGAAAATAAATCTGCAGGGTAGGGGTTTATACCTAACGAAACTAATTTTTCTAACTTTTCTCTTCTTATTATTTCTTGTTCTGAAAGTTCACTCATCGAAAATATATTTATTAAACAAATATAATTCTTATTAATAAGGATATCAATAATAAAAAATGAAAACTCAAATAAATCTAATCAAATACTATTATTTATATTTGATTAAATAATGAGTTTAATTAGAGTCCTTTTTGCAATATTGTTTCCACCTTTATCTGTTTTTGATAAAGGATGTGGTTCATTTGTAATAGTATTTATTTTGACATTATTGGGCTGGGTTCCTGGAGTTATTGCAGCACTTATAATCTTAAATAACCCAAATAATGAAAATTAAAAATAAATCAGTCATAATTAAAGATCTTGGAGTAGTTGATTATAAAGAATGCTGGGATTTTCAAGAGAAGTTATTTAAAAATGTTGTTGAAGTAAAAATTAAAAACAGAAGAGAAGCATTAAATAAACCAACTTCTAACTATTTATTATTTGTTGAGCATCCACATGTTTATACCCTAGGAAAGAGTGGAGATATGAGCAATTTGTTGGTCAGTGAAACGGAACTAATTAAAAAAGATGCTAAATTCTACAAAATTAACAGGGGTGGAGATATTACATATCATGGACCTGGGCAAATTGTGGGCTATCCAATATTAGATTTAGATAATTTTTTTACTGATATCCATAAATATTTAAGATTTTTAGAAGAGGTTATTATACTAACTCTTGATGATTATGATTTAAAAGCCTCTAGAAACCCTGGCAAAACTGGTGTCTGGTTAGATATTAACACTCCATTTGCGAGAAAAATATGTGCAATGGGTGTAAGAGCTAGTAGATGGGTTACAATGCATGGATTTGCATTAAACGCAAATGTTGATCTTAGTTATTTTGAATGTATAGTCCCTTGTGGAATAACAAATAACTCAGTTACATCCTTAAATAAAGAATTGGGAGTAGAGTTTGTTGATGTTATAGAATTAAAGAAAAAAATAAAAAATAATTTTTTAAAGTTGTTTGAGGCAAAGACTAATTAATAGTGTAACAGCTAATAAATTTATTTTTGTTTGAAATAATTAATTCAACTTTCTTGTCACGATTCATATCACCTATTTCCATCGGAATTAATGAGTAAACTGGAAAAGAAGTATCTAAAATGAGGTTTTTATTAAACAAATAAGATTTCTTATTTTGCTTATCATAAAGAGTTATTAATAAATTTTTATTGATGTTTGACAGTTGTGGACTGCCATAGTTGCCAAATGGAATACTTGCAATATTAGGACTTAATTTGATTGAGTTTTCATCTAAAACAACTAAATTAGAACCGTCAGAATTTAGTGATAAGTTTTTTAAACTACTTAAATCTATTACACCATTAACATCTATCTGAACTAGTTTTTGATCTGTTGTTGTGGAAATTAATTTATCATTATACTCAAAAACATTTTGATTTGAGAAATTAATATCGTCATTGACATTTATCCTTTCTCTTCCTTTTCGATTTAAAATTTTCATCTTATTTCCAATTTTAAATACTATAAAATCTTTATTTAAAATTCTAAAATGTTTAGGTTTTGAAGTGATGTTATTGCTGGACTTTTTATATTTAAAGCCGCTGACTTTTTTGCCATTCTTATCATACATCAGTAGTTCGCTTCCTTGAGTAACTAGTAGTCTGTAGTTCTTGTTATTGTCATAATCAAACACTGCCAATGGTTGAGTAATTGGATCATTGAATGTTTTTGGAAATTGCTTTACATTATTTCCGTTTCTATCTAATACATAAATTTTGTTTTTCGTATTGAAAATAAGTTGAAGTCTTCCGTTTTTATAAATATCAATTTGAGATATTTGCCCTAAAATTGGTTGGTTGATTTTCTTCTTCCAAATAACTTTTCCATCTTTTGAAATAAGATATAAGTTGTTTTTTGTATCCTGCACAACAATGTCTAAGTTCTTTGTGACATGATTTTTCACAAAATGTGGATACATTATGATCTCTTCATCAATTTCAACATCAAAAAGTTTGGAAATTTTTAGATTCTCATCTTCGTTAGTATCTTTACTGATTACTGCATTAAAGTGAATAATACCATTATCTTGAACTAATTGAAAACTATTTTCAGTAAAATCATTTTTAGAATTCAATAAATTAAGTTCATTAAAAAAATTATAATTAGACCCTGAAAAGTAGTTGTTATTTAAAGTATTAAAACTGCTTATAGATGAAAAAAGTCTATTAAAGCTTGAGTTACTTTTCAGAGTGTTTTTGTTTAGATTATCATTAATGAATTGTTTTAATGTTTTTTCATTATTAGAAAAAACTAAATAATCTTTGAATAATAGTATTTTTTCTTTGTTATTGAAGTTTGCAAATGAAATAAAAGGATTTATATCTAGATCTGTGTTATTATATATTTCAAATCCTCTATGTTTTGTGCTTATAGTATTCTTATTAATTAGGTAATCTTTAAATAATTTAATTTCATCAAGTCTAAAAATAAAAACTTGTTCATTATCTAATTTAATTTCTGTTATTTCAATTGAATTATTATTTAAAATTATTGAAAACGTATTTTCTTTTACTTCGTCTATTGAAGTTTTTTTTAAATAGTTGTTTTGATTTTTAAAATTGTATGACTTTAAGCTTGTTGTGTTTTTTGGAGTAATTTCATAATTCTTTAACTCACTACTAATAGACCCTTTGAAAATATTATTTGATAATTTTAGAGAGTCGTCCAAGAAACTTAACCCATTTAATAAAATTTTGTCATTAAATATGTTAACTCCAAAACTTAAGCTGTTATCTTGAATTTTATTATTTAAATTAAATATAGAATTTAAAAACTCTTTTGATATTTCTTCTTTAAGTATTAAAGAAAATGAATCATTAACATTAAAAGTTTTTGCATATTTATTAAAATCTTTGTTGTAGTTTATTTGTATTTCATTGATGTTTTTTAATGAATTTGAATAAATATTTATATTATTAATTCTTTTATGAAACACATCAAATTCTTTAATACTGTCTTTTGTAATTATAGTAAATACCTCTTCATTAATATTCTTTGTCAGACTTATTATTAATTCTGTTTCATCGTTCAAATTATTAATTAATTCTAGCTGTTTTTTTGTATTGTATTTTGAATTTCCAATTTTATTTAAAACTTCATTGTTTTTTATATCACTTTTGAATTTTCCTAAATTATGAATCTTGATAATAATTAATGAATTTTCTGGGATGTAGTCTTTGATATCTTTTGGTCGATCATCCACTAAATTACACCCCCACAAAACTAAGAATACATAGAAATACTTTTTCATTATTTTTTTTTTAAAATTATAATTTTAGTTTCAATTGTTCATCAAATAGTCTGAAAGATTTTCTATGATATTTTGTTATACCATATTTTAAAATTGCTTGTTTATGAAATTTTGTTGGATATCCTTTATTTTTATCCCAACCGTAGTGAGGAAACTCTTTATGAATTTTGTTCATATAGTTGTCTCTTTCTGTTTTAGCAATTATAGATGCTGCAGCAATACTTAAGAACTTTTCATCACCTTTAATTATTGTTTGATACGGAATGTTATTACAGCTTTTAAATTTATTACCATCAACTATAATAAAATCTACTTTTGTCAATAATTTACTAATTGATTTTTGCATTGCAAGAATTGAAGCATTTAGAATATTGATTTCATCAATTTTTTTTGGAAATATATGACAAAAAGAAAATTCTAATGCTTCATTTTCAATTATTTCTTTTAGTTTATATCTGTTTTTTTTTGAAATTTTTTTTGAATCATCAATATCATCATTTAAGAAGTTGTTTTTAAGTATTACAGCCGCTGCAGTTACCGGTCCTGCTAAACATCCTCTACCCGCTTCATCAGTCCCGCATTCTATTTTATAATCTGAGAATTTTAACTTTAACATATAATTATAGACTCAAATAATGTAGTTTATATAAATGTATTTATTTTTGTGATATAAATTTAATTAGAATATGAAAATATCTTTATCTATTATACTTGTTTTTTCATTATCTGTTAATTTATTTTCTCAAAATATTGACAAGCCAAATATGAGTTTGAGGGAGTTAAAACAAAATTTTGATATAACTCAATTATCAGATTCTTTGATGGACTCTTTTACTATTGAAAAAAGCACAAAAGTCCTAAAGAATTTAGATGCAAAAATTGAAGATTACACTATAATAAATCAAAGAAACGATTCTCTCAAAGTAGATACTAGTTTAACAATTGATAAGTATTATAAGTTAAACTACTTAAGGGCTGATAACTTTGAATTAATTGAATTCTCTAATACTGGACATACATATAATTTATTAAGTTTCGCTGAAAGTAAAGGTTTGTTCCCCCAAATTGGTTCAAATGCTAAACACTATAATTATTCACAAGCCAATGATATTCATTACTACCATGTTGCTACTCCATTTACTGAATTAATGTACAGAACAGCCTTTGTTCAAGGTCAGCTTCTAGATGCACTCTTTTCAGTTAATACATCACCAAGATTTAATTTCACAATTTCAAGAAAAGGATTAAGGTCATTAGGAAATTATCAGCATTTTCTTTCAAGTTCCTCAAATTTTAGATTTTCCACAAATTATAATTCTAGAAACAGCAAGTATTTTTTAAAAACACATTACGTTAATCAAAATCTTTTTTCTGAAGAAAATGGAGGTATTAGAGACGATGATATAATAAATTTTGAATCTGGAAACACTGAATTTATAGATCGGTCTGTATTTGATCCCCAATTTGAAAATGCAGATAACTCTTTACAAGGTAAGAGGTTTCACTTCAACCAAAAATATATTATTAAAAACTCTGTAGATTCCCTAAATACACGAAAATGGTCTATTGGAAATATAATAACTCTAGAAAACAAGTACTACCAATTTAAACAAACATCACCAAATGAATATTTTGGTGAATCTACTGGTTTTACTCAAATAAATGATAAAGTATCTTTTGATACTTTTCTTGTCAGCTTTAACACAACTTACAGTTCTTCAAAATTAGGATTGGCTACAGTTTCTATGAATTATAGGAATGTTGATTATAGTTATGAAAATCTGGCGGACATTAATAATAATTTTTTTTATGAGTCAATTACAGATGATAATTATTCTTTTGGGTTTAATTATTTATTAAAAAAGGATAGCTATAGTATCGATTTTCAGTTTGAATCTATGCTATCTGGAAATATTGAAGGTAGTGTTATAGGAGCTGGACTATTACTAAATATTAACCAAGACTCAAATATTAAATTCAGTTTTATGAACACAGATAGTTCACCTGACTATAACTTCATGCTTACTAATAGTTCATACTCAAATTACAATTGGAATAATATTTTTAACAATACTAATACAGCTAGATATATATTAAATTTTAAGTCTGACAAATTATTTAAATTTAATTTTGAGTTTAATAAAATATCAAATTACACATATTTTAGTAAGGATGTCAACGGCTTTGTTGTTCCTATGCAAGAAGCTAGTAACATAGGTATGTTTAAAATGAATATTTCAAAAAAACTATCCTTTAAAAAATTTACTCTTGAAAATAAAGTTCAATTTCAAAAGGTTGGAGATGAAAGCTTAGGAGTTATTAATATTCCTGATTTGATATTAAGAAATACTTTTTATTACCAAAACGAGCTCTTTAACAAAGCTTTATTTTTACAAACTGGATTTACATTAAATTACTTTTCTGAGTTTTATATGAATGGTTATGATCCATTATTGTCTGAATTTTATGTTCAAAACAATAAACTTATTGGGAATTTTCCAAGAATTGATTTTTTTGTCAATGCTAAAATCCAACAAACTAGAATTTATTTAAAGGCTGAACATATTAATTCATCAATTACAGGATACAATTATTATTCAGCTCCAAACTATCCTTACAGAGATTTTTCTATTAGATTCGGATTGGTTTGGAATTTTTTCATGTAATTATTTTTACACCTAATTTATTTATTTCTAGTACTTTAAGAACTAAATTAAATCCTTCATATAAAATAATTTTAAAATAGTTTTGTCAATAGTAAAAAGGTTCTATATTTGCACCCGCTTAGAGAAATATATATTACTTCTCCAAGTAATGTTCATTAAAAATACAATTAAACAAAAATTTTATCATAAATAAGTTTTGTTGTATAAAAAAAGGGTTTTATATTTGCAGCCCGCTTAAATTTTAAGAGAAAGCGGATATTAAAAATAAGTTCATTTAAAATATTGATTGACAGCGTATTATTAAATCGAAAGATTTAGTATTACAGAGAATAAACCATTTTGAGTAAATAGAATTATAATTTCTTTAGTTGCTAAATAGTAT
>ENA-OQVM01001313-OQVM01001313.1-marine-metagenome-genome-assembly--contig:-NODE-1313-length-33251-cov-18.174504_pt1 | contig 33251 bp, 30 predicted proteins | sample MGYA00237776_ERZ505498 | MGnify/ENA primary metagenome ERZ505498 (study PRJEB26159, sample SAMN06265151) | marine metagenome | isolation source: Helgoland LTER site | place: Germany:Helgoland, sampling...
AAAAAACAAGTACCAACGAATTCAGCCAAACTGGCTCGAAGTAAAGCTTTACTCATCAATTATTCCCACTCAATCGTCGACAACGCTTTATTGTATTTTAAGTATTTGATATTGTTGATATATTTTTTCATTAGATAAAAGTTACCCAAGAGTTGCGCTAAATATGAACTTCATTAATCGAGATGAATAATAAAAAATAATTGAAAAAACACTATATGCCCTACTCAATCCTCTCTATTGAAATATGGTCTATGAAATCATCAAGCGCTTCTTTTAAATCATAACTTACTTGGTTGGAATACATTGAATTATATTGATCAACAACCAAATCATATGTTTCTAAAGTAAAACCCTCAGTATTCTCCTGGCATTCCTCATTAGTACTATAAGAACCAGTTTTATGACAAAGTAAATATTCATCCACATCTACAATATGACTTACCCATAGATTAATGATTGTAAATTGATCAAATTTGATACAGATTGACAAGTCTATCCATTTATCAACGTCGAATGAAGATGTGTAATCTTCTCTTTTGGATAAGAGATATGATCTATTCCAACGAACATTTAATAACACTTCAAATTCGTCGATAACCAAAGCTTTATGGTTATTTAAGTTTTCATTTTCTGGTGCATAACACTGTCTTTGATTTGAGCTAGTGTGATAACTCTTATAATTTCCTTCTAATGGCAGAGTCATAGCATAAAGAGAATCATCAGTTAAACTCTTAACAGGAACCCTGTAAATCCTATAGTCTTTCTGTCCAATTGACACCTCTTGACCAATCAAAACACCTTCTTTCGGCGTGTAGGTAAGCTCTTTTGCGATAGTATGCAAAGTATATGCAGGATAACTATGGCTAGTTTCACTTGAGTCTGATCCCTGGTTGCTTGAAGATTCCAAGGCATCAACTCTTTCATCTAAGCTGGAAAAGTTTTCATTTACTTCTGAAGCAGAAGCAGGTGTACCCGGCGTAAAAGAATGGGGAATATCTGCCAAGCAAACTTGAGCAACCAAAAATAAGCTGAAACCTAAAATAAACTTCATAATAATCTCCTTATAGATTAAATAATTTCTTTTTTCATACAATACATTTTAATTGCTTTAAATTTTTATCATTGAATCCAATCCTTTTCATTCCAATTACCATCATCCCAAATAAGATCGTTGTTCACAGGATTTTCCGGCTCTGAAGGATCAGGAGTCACTGGATCAGGATCTATAGGATCAGGAATTACTGGGTCAGGATCTACAGGATCAGGAATTACTGGGTCAGGATCTATAGGATCAGGAATTATTGGATCAGTTACAATAACTTTTCTTGTTAAGCTTGACTGATTCCCATAAGCATCTGTAATTAAATAATTTACAGTCTTTGTACCCTTTTTCGATGTATCTACATAACCGGTAGTAAAACGATAAGAGGTATCGCATGACCAATACGGGAATCCATCAATGATGTCCACACCACCATCCATGGAAGGGAAACTATCACCTAATTTAACCGTTATTACCGGATTCCCAACTAATTCAAACCCTGGTACACAGTCATCTTGATAAACGTAATCATCTTGAACTATCACGCCTTCAAACGCATCAGAGATTTCAGTCAATGCAGAAAATACGATGTCTAACTCCTGAGACATCAATTGATTTATTTCAGATTGCGATGCCGAAGGGCTTTCGTTCTTTATCTCTTCACTGGCATCTGCCAAAGTACTCGCAATAACTTTTGAGATCTGATGGGCAGACTCATAAATAGATTGATCAGAGCCCTCCTGACGTTGGGCATCAATATAATCGAGCTTAGGATTAAAAGTCTCTCCCAATCCAATTTTACCAACAACTAAGGACTCTGCGTCATTTACTGACTCACCCTTTTCGACATGGTTGTATACAAGAGTTGTAATTGGACTAATAAAATCATAGTTAGCTGGCGCAGCTAGCCTATAACTAGCGTCAACTGTTGTTCCTGTATCTTCATCTATTGTAGTAGGTGTTATCTCTGCAATGAGAGCACCATCAAGGTCATCATCTGCAGAAAAAGTATATACGCCTCCATCAGAAGTGATCGCTTGAGGCTCGTAAAGTCCACAAACACCGTCACCATCAACATCAAGACAAACTGTTGCCCCAACTAAATAACCATCTGCGAGCGTTCCACTGTATGTGATATCAGAATCATTATCCGGTTGAGACGGAACATCTGATGAATTATCTGATGAACCGGAATTATCGCTTTCTTCTTCGCCACCGCCACCGCCACCACCGCAGCTAACTAAAACAGATAAAATAAACCCTATGAGGATGGTTTTAAAAAAAAGAAGAATCTGATCCATAATTCACCTTGATAAAATTTTTATAGTTTAAGTATACAGATTTTGGGGAAAAATCACTCCCACTCAATCGTCGCTGGCGGCTTACTCGATACGTCATAAGCAACACGAGAAACAACTTCAATCTCATTAATAATTCGGTTAGATACTTTTTCAAGTAAGTCATAAGGTAAGTGAGCCCAACGAGCCGTCATAAAATCAACCGTCTCAACCGCACGTAATGCAATAACCCATTCATAGCGGCGTGCATCGCCCACTACACCAACAGATTTTACCGGCAAGAAAACCGCAAACGCCTGACTGGTTTTTTGATACCAACCAAAGTTATGTAGCTCTTCAATAAAAATAGCATCGGCTTCACGTAAAATATCGCAGTACTCTTTTTTCACTTCACCTAGAATACGCACACCTAAACCCGGCCCAGGAAACGGATGACGATAAACCATATCGTAAGGTAAGCCTAACTCAACACCAATTTTACGCACTTCATCTTTAAACAATTCACGCAACGGCTCTACTAATTTCAGCGCCATATCATCAGGTAAGCCACCCACATTATGATGCGACTTTATGACATGCGCTTTACCGGTTTTCGATGCAGCCGATTCAATCACATCAGGATAAATTGTGCCTTGAGCCAGAAACTGAACATTATCAATTTTTTGTGATTCTTCATCGAAAATTTCGATAAACGTATTACCAATTACTTTACGCTTGGCTTCTGGATCACTCACACCCGCTAAGCCATTTAAAAACTTATCTTGAGCATTAGCACGAATCACTTTAACGCCCATATTATTAGCGAACATCTCCATCACCATATCGCCTTCATTTTTGCGTAACAAGCCGTTATCAACAAAAACACAGGTCAACTGATTACCAATGGCTTTATGCAGCAACGCGGCAACCACAGATGAATCAACGCCCCCAGACAAACCGAGTAATACATGGCTATCGCCAACCTGCTCTCGCACGCGAGCAATCTGATCTTCAATAATCGCTGCGGCAGTCCAGAGAGGCTCACAAGCACAAATCTCTAGTGCAAAATGTTGAAAAATTCGCTCGCCTTGTAAGGTATGCGTTACTTCAGGGTGAAACTGAATGCCGTAAAAGTTTTTATCTTTATTCGCCATACCCGCTATTGGGCATGAAGGCGTAGAAGCCATTAATTCAAAACCATTAGGCATTGCCACGACTTTATCACCATGACTCATCCATACATCTAACAATGACTCACCGTCATCACTAATATGATCTTTAATATCACGCAGCAAAGCACTCTCAGATTCCACTTTAATCTGTGCATAACCAAATTCACGCACATCGGAGTTAGCTACTTTGCCGCCTAACTGACTAGCCATGGTTTGCATGCCGTAGCAAATACCTAAAATAGGCAAGCCCATTTCAAATAAACCTTCAGGCGCGCGAGGCGCGTTATCGCCATCGGTTACCGACTCAGGGCCACCAGAAAGAATAATGCCGCGAGGATTAAATGCACGAATTTCTTCTGCGCTAATATCCCATGCACGAATTTCGGAGAACACACCAATTTCACGAATCCGTCGCGCAATTAATTGTGTGTACTGCGAACCGAAATCGAGAATAAGAATACTTTGACTTTGAATATCTGAACTCATGATGACCTAACGCTTTTTAATAAAAATAATATAAAGAATGGGCTTAAAATTAAAATAAAAAACGGCGCAAACTGCGCCGCTATTTTAAATCGTTAGCTATGCAAAACTAACATCAACTATCTGCAAAGACCCGAGTAGTTACTAAGCCGGATAGCTATTGAACAGGGTAATTGGGCGCTTCTTTCGTAATGTTCACATCATGAACATGGCTTTCGCTCATACCCGCTGCTGTGACTTTGACAAACTTAGGCACGGTACGCATTTTTTCAATATCGACACAACCGGTGTAGCCCATTGATGATTGCAGGCCACCTACAAGCTGAGCAACGATTCGATTAACTGGACCTTTATAAGCCACACGACCCTCAATACCTTCAGGCACTAATTTCTCAGTACCGGCACTGGCGTCTTGGAAATAACGATCACTTGAACCTTGTTTTTGCGCCATAGCGCCTATAGAGCCCATGCCACGATACGCTTTATAAGTTCTACCTTGATACAACTCAACTTCGCCCGGCGCTTCTTCAGTACCCGCTAATAAGCTACCAATCATAATGCTATGCGCACCGGCAACAATCGCCTTAGAAATATCACCAGAAAAACGAATACCACCATCGGCAATTACCGGCACTTTACCGTCTAATGCTTTTACTACTTCAGAGATAGCTGTGATTTGTGGCACACCCACACCCGTAACAATACGCGTAGTACAAATTGATCCTGGGCCAATACCTACTTTAACGGCATCGGCACCGGCTTTAACTAATGCTAATGCCGCAGCACCTGTTGCGATATTACCGCCAATAACTTGCGTTTCAGGAAAATGTTTTTTGATCCAGCTAACTCGATCTAATACATTCTTAGAATGGCCATGCGCCGTATCAACAATAATGACATCAACACCCGCTTCAATTAATGAGGCAACACGCTCTTCAGTATCACCACCTACACCAACTGCAGCACCAACACGTAATTGACCCGACTCATCTTTACAGGCATTAGGAAATCGCTGAGCTAAATCCAAATCTTTTACGGTAATCATGCCGCAAAGTTGAAAGTCATCATTAACCACTAACACTTTTTCTATGCGGTTTTCATGCAGTACATGTTTAACCTGCTCTGGTGGCGTACCTTCTTTCACGGTAACCAATCGATCTTTAGGCGTCATAATCGACGAGATCTTGGCGTCGTGATCGGCTTCATAGCGAACGTCACGGCTGGTAACAATACCGACTAAGTCACCGTTTTTAAGCACGGGAACACCCGAAATATTATGATGCTGTTTTATCTCAAGCAATTCACTTACCGAAGCATCAGCTTCAATCGTGATAGGGTCGCGGACCACACCACTTTCAAATTTCTTCACAGCACGCACTTCTCTGGCCTGCTCATCAACTGACATATTCTTATGCACAATACCGATACCACCGGCCTGAGCCAAAGCAATCGCTAATCGTGATTCAGTCACGGTATCCATGGCAGATGAAACCAATGGAATATTAAGATGGATTTTATTCGTCAACTTCGTTTGCATGTTGACATCGCGCGCCACAATTTCTGAGTAATCGGGCAGCAATAACACGTCATCAAATGTGAGTGCTTCGTAAGCAATTCGTGGCATAAACCAGCGTCCTGTTAATGATCGCTCATCTGGTCGTTATTCAACGATTCCAGGATCAGCAAACATGGGTGAGATAAGTGCAGTAATAAAACGCGTAAATACCGCCTAATGGCAATAGCACGCTAACATCACTGAGCCCAACATTATAAGCCGGCAAAGCATTTCGGTAAATGGGAAAACTGGCATCAATACGCTATGACGCATACAATTCGCATATGCCCTATCCGTCTAGCAGTTTCGATCAAAACACCACCAAAAACACAATTTGGAGTGTATCCGACCTCAACCAACAGGCGCGAAACTGTTTGGAGAGCGCTTTTAGCGGCGTTCAAGTCGAGGGAGAGATCTCAGACCTTATCCAACACCGCTCCGGCCACTGGTATTTCACTTTAAAAGATGATGAAGGCCAGCTGCGTGCAGCCATGTTTAGCTTCAAAAACAAGTCTGTTCGCTTTGCACCCGAAAATGGTCAACACGTCATCCTAACGGGAAAGCTTAGCCTTTACGCGCCTCGTGGCAGCTATCAGTTTATTACTGAGCGCATGGCGCCAGCCGGTGCAGGTCAATTACAGCAAGCATTCGAAAAACTAAAGCGTGAACTTGAAGAGCAAGGGCTGTTTGACCCTGAGCATAAAAAACCACTGCCCAGCTTTCCCCGACAAGTGGCTATTATCACCTCGCCACAAGGTGCCGCTATTCGTGATATCCAAACCACCTTTGAACGACGCTTTTGCGGCATTCAGCTCATCGTGATTCCTGTTGCCGTGCAAGGTGATGGCTCAGCTCAAGCCATTGCCAATGCCATCGACACGGCTAACCGCTGGTCAAAGGATAATCAAGCAAAGGCTTTATCGGCTACACCAGCGCTTATCTCTACCACCAATGTCAGCCCAGATGCCATTATTGTTGGCCGTGGTGGCGGCTCTATTGAAGATTTATGGGCTTTTAATGAAGCGGTTGTCGCGCAAGCAATTTTCCGCAGCGAGCTACCCATTATTAGCGCTGTTGGGCATGAAACCGATACCACCATTGCCGATTTTGTAGCCGATATCCGCGCGGCAACCCCCACTGCCGCCGCAGAATTACTCAGCCCGGATAGACAAGGGCTGCTGCATCGCGTCAAAAATCTCAGTACGCGACTCAATACTTATATCAGCTATCAAATTAACCATGCTCAATTAACGCTGCAATCATTAGCTAAACGCGTTAAACATCCGAGCTATCAATTAGCTCAACATGCACAACGACTTGATCAGCTTGATAGTGATATGCAGCGCGCCCTAAACTATCGCTTAGAGCGCAGTCGCGAACAACTGCAGCAACTACAGCAGCGCCTGTTTTTAGCGGCTCCCGACAAATTGCTTGAGCAACGACAAAAACAGACCCGCCTTCTGCAAGATCGCATGATACGCAGTATTCGAAGTCAGCTTGATAGTCGCCAACAGCACTGGCGCCGAGTAGTAGAGACATTAAACGTGGTTAGCCCGCTAGCGACATTAAAGCGCGGCTATGCCATTGTTGAAGACGGTAGCGGCAATATTGTTCGCTCGCATCAGGCCGTTGCTGTGGGCGATACCATCAATACTCGGCTCGGCGATGGCAGCCTTGACTGCACCGTCATTTCCACGAATACCGACCATTAGCAGCACAGAGAACAAAAACGCCTAAAAAAATAGGCTCAAAAAAAAGCCCCGCATTGCGGGGCTTTTTTGTTTCGTGTATCAATCAACATTCGTGTATCAATCAACAAAAGACGCTTAGTAATTAGCGGGCAAACGACGATGAATAACGATATGTCGATTTTCAAAGCTAATATAGCCGCCAATAGTCAAATCTTTAAGTATTCTCGCGACCATTTCACGTGAAGCACCTACGCGATCGGCAATATCCTGCTGAGTTAACTTCTCTTCAACATAGAACTCATCATTGCGCTCAGTCGCTAAACTGTTAAGCACTTTAGTCACACGGCCATAAACATCTTGCAGAGCCAGACTTTTGACTTTTTCAGTCAACGCACGAACACGGCGCGTAATGTTGCGAATAAGTGTTTTAGCAATATTCGGATGCAAATCCAGCACCTGATTAAAGTCCTGCTTATAAATAATACAGAAATCGGCTTTTTCCATGGTGCGAACCGAGGCTGAGCGTCGATCATCATCTAATAACGCTAATTCGCCAAAGTAATCACCGCCGCCAAGCGTATTCATTATAAATTCTTTGCCGTTTTTATCACTGCAGTAGACTTTAACCTTGCCTGATTCGATGACATATAAAGAATCAGCAACGTCATTCTCATTAATGATAACTGTGTTTTTAGGGTAACTTCTGCGAATACTGGATTCTTCTAAAGCAGCCAATTCCGCATCGGATAGGCCAGAAAAAATTTCAACGCTTTTCAACACACTCACTATGGTTATCTCCACAAGATTTTAATAATCAATTTATAACGACAAATTTCTATTCTATTTAACTTTTCTATTCATCTTTTCTATTTATATCTAATCTTCTGCCTTATGTTGCTAATTTACCAACCGGCATTTTAGATCTCAAACTCGGCAACCAAGGCTAAAACTCACCATGTCCGATTTCGGCATGCAATTCTCGACGATTTCGCCCTGTCTTTTCAAGGCAATACCTAAAAAACGGGGCAAATATAGCACTTTAATTTCATCCCTCAAAATAAACTCGCACATTTATGCAAGAAAGGCAGTAATTTATCCAAAATCGTCCCCCTTTGATCAAATTTTCTTAGGTTATCGTCGGTTTAATCGCTTTTGAAACCCTTCGCTATAACGCTATACTAACGACCTTTAACTGAATAGCTTTAATTCAATAGAAAGTGCTGATAACCACACTTTAATAAAGCCAATATCGATATTGGCAAATCTGTCATTGGAAAAACGCGTCCATGAGTAATGTAGTTCCCACACGCGAGCTCGTTCGACTGCAAGGCCTTCAAGTGAAGGTCGGCCAGTTGCTGGTTAAAAATAAGTTAAGTGACATGTTAAAAGATGATTTAAGTCGTCTTTATGAAGCCCTTGAGCTCAGTGTCGCCAAGTTAGATGATCTCAACTTGCAAGGCGTCCCCCTCGATAGCATCGATAGTGCAGAAATGCGCCATGATATTCGCAACGCCATTGGTATTACCAAAGGCTATGCAGAATTAATTAAAGATACCGCCGAAGCGCCTAGCGCCACATTAAGCAACTTACTCGACAAAATCATGCTTTGGTCGGCAAAGACCATCTCAACCTTAGAGCGGACCCGACGCAAGCAGACCGACAGTAGCCTTTTCGCCATGACGGCGATCAAACAGCAACATCCTGATCACCGAGGCCATATACTCATTCTCGATGATGAGCCCGCCAATCGGGAACTCTTGTCTCGTCATATTCAGCAACTGGGGCTAGAAACCTTTGCCTGCGCCACCGCCGACGAAGCCTATGAAGTATTACGAAGCAATGATATCGATCTTATCCTCCTCGATCTCATTATGCCTGGTGTCAGCGGCCACCAAGTACTCGCCGACCTTAAAGCCTCACAACTATGGCGTGCGATACCGGTTATTGTCATTTCCGGCATGAGCGATCAAGACGAAGTTATTAAATGCATTCAAGCCGGTGCCGATGACTATTTGCAAAAACCGTTTAATAAAGTCTTACTGCAGGCCCGCCTACATGCCGGCCTCGATAGAAAACGCTGGGTAGACAAAGAGCGCGACCTCAGCAACGAACTCGAAAAAAGCCATCGCTTTATCAAAAACACCTTTGGTCGCTATTTATCAACAGAAATTGTTTCCAAGCTACTCGATAAACCCGATGGTTTAGATATGGGTGGCCAGCTTCAAACTGTCAGTATATTAATGGCCGATATTCGTGGCTTCACCACCATTAGTGAATCACTCCCGCCGCAAAAAGTCGTTAAAGTCCTTAATAACTATCTAGGCACCATGGCCGATATTATTATGGCGCACGACGGCACTGTGGATGAATTTATTGGCGATGCCATACTCGCCCTATTCGGCGCACCCGTAGCCAAAGCCGATGATAGCGATAGAGCCATTGCCTGTGCACTCGCCATGCAAGCCGAAATGGACGCCATTAACGAAAGAAACATCGCTGAGGGATTACCCAGTATCCGTATTGGCATTGGCATCAACACGGGAGAAGTGGTCGCCGGCAATATTGGCTCTAAAAAACGCGCAAAGTATGGCGTTGTTGGTCATGCGGTCAATGTGACCTCGCGTGTCGAAGACCAAACGCAACCCGGTGAAATACTCGTGGCACAATCGACACTTGACCATTGCAGCCTCAGCTTACAAACAGGTAGAGAGCTTAGGCTTCAGCCTAAGGGTGTTAAGGAAACCATTAGCGTAACGGCTATTAATGGTATAGATAGTCATGTGAGTAATGGTGACGATTCTAAAAACGATTCTAAAAACAATGCTAAAAACGATGCTGAACACATCAAATCTAACGACACTGTTTCTAATGACACTCGATCTAACAACAAATTAGCTAACGAATAATACAAGACGAAATTATGACCCGCATACTCCTAGTTGAAGATAACGAAATGAATCGCGACATGTTGACGCGACGCTTAGAGCGCAAAGGCTTTACGATTGAAGCCGCCGGTGATGGTGAAGAAGCACTTAAAAAGATTGCCGCCTCACAACCCGATCTTGTCTTAATGGATATGAACTTACCTATTTTGAATGGCTGGGCAACCTGTCGCGAATTGCGCGCCAACCCGGCAACAGAATCGTTACCTATTATTGCGCTAACCGCACACGCCATGGCCGAAGATGAACAAAAAGCACGAGCAGCGGGTTGCAACGACTATACAACCAAACCCATTGACTTCCCTTTACTGCTCGCCAAAATTGATAACTTACTGACAGCTTAATGACTATGCTTTTAACGGCTGTTTTTATAACGACTAATAAACGGATACACTTTTTGTGATTTCCCTACCAAGACTAACACTGCGCCTGCGACTCTCAATTTCAATTATTGCTATTGTGGCGTTATTTACACTGACTAACCTCACCTACCAACTCAGTAGTGAAAATCGTAATCTACGACTCGATAACTTACAAAACGCCGTTGCCAGTCAACTCGCCACCGTCACCATTCGACAATTATTAGAAAACCAAGAAAAAGAAATTCTAGTCTTAGACGCCTTAAAAGATGGCGGCAAAGAGCAGCTGAGTAAAGAAGAAATTCAGAACGGCCGATCCGACTTAAGCAGCCTGCAAGCGGAAATACGCCGTTTAAAACCCTATGTTTATGCCGAAACCGTTGATAGCTACAACACACTTTTAGCGGGATACGATGCGCTTCATGATGGCTGGTACCGATTTTATGTTGGCTATAATAACAACCAAACACCCTCTACCATTAAAATTGAGCGCGCATTTGCCAATACCATGCAATTGCTTAGCGATTTTGAATCCTTAGAAATTCTAGCTGCTGAACAACAAACCTTAGACTTACAAAAAACCGTGCGCTTTACCGATCGCATTACATTGACCATCTATTTATTTACTATTGCACTCACCGTCAGTCTTGGCTATTTATTAATTCGCTATACGAATCGATCGTTAAACGAACTTAATCTCGGTACTGTGCGCATAGGTGGCGGGGATCTCAAATACCATATACCCGTCAACAATGATGACGAAATTGGTGACCTGACTATCGCCTTTAATGAAATGTCAGATAAGTTAAGCAACGCCATGGCACAGGTCCAGCAATCGAAAGAAAAAGCCGACCAAGCCAACCGCTCAAAGACCAACTTCCTTGCCAATATGAGCCATGAACTTCGCACGCCACTGAATGCCATTATTGGCTATAGTGAAATGATTATTGAAGATTATCGCGAAGAAAAAGCCTTAGACGCCGAGCAAGCCGTCGAAGATTTAGCACGTATTCTTAGCTCAGGTCGCCACCTTCTGCAATTAATTAATGATGTACTCGATTTAGCCAAAATCGAATCTGGCAACATGACGGTATTTAATGAGACCTTTGATAGTGTTGATATTATCGAAGAGCTAATGAGCACCATGGCGCCGATTGCAAAAAAAGGCGACAACTTATTAGTGTTAGAAAAATCTCAAGACATCCCTCATCTTTATAATGATGCCGTTAAATTCCGTCAGCTATTTTTAAACCTATTAAGTAATGCCTGTAAGTTTACCCATAATGGCAAAATCACTATTCTTGTTACCTATAACGCAAAGACACGTCATGCGGTTTATCACGTCAGTGATACGGGTATCGGGATGACACCGTCACAATTAACGCGTGTCTTTGAAGCCTTTGTTCAAGCCGACTCTAGCACCTCGAAAAAATACGGCGGCACAGGGCTTGGCTTATCCATCTGCAAACAATTTGTTGAGTTAATGGATGGCTCCATGGATGTCACCAGCGCAGAAGATGAAGGTACAACATTTACTATATTACTGCCTACTCGCGCGCCCATTCAAAAACGCACCGATGCCATACCAGCAGAAAACCAACAAGAGTTAAGTTTAGATCTTAAAGCATCCAGCAGCAGTGAAACCACCAGCGTTTCTGAAGAAGATGCCCTAGGCCGTGTGCTGGTAATAGATGATGATCCTGAATCACGGCAACTACTGTTACGCCATCTCGAAAAAGAAAACTACATTGGTTTAGAAGCCGGTGATGCTAAACAAGGCATTGCAATAGCCAACGAACAACAACCCGATTTGATTTTACTGGATTTAATGATGCCCAACATTGATGGTTGGACGGCGTTATCGGTATTAAAAGAATCACCGAGCACACGACATATTCCCGTCATATTACAATCCATGCTCGATGAAAAAAATCTTGGTTTAGATTTAGGTGCAGCAGAATTTTTACCCAAGCCGGTTGATCGTCAACGTATGGCGACAATACTACGCCACCTCAACCCTCAAGATCGTCGTGGCGCTGCATTATTAATTGCACCAGAAACAGAGTCACGAAAATTATTGCTTGAAGAATTAACCGATGAAGCATGGCAATGCATGGTGGCAACATCAATGGCGCAAGTCATTGAACGTATTCAGCAAAAATCACCCGATATCATTTTTATTGGCCTAGGCATGCCCTATGATAGCGTGCTAGAAATACTGGCTATGTTAAACGGTAAGTTAAACGGTAAGTTAAACGATGGGTTAAACGCTAAACTAAGCGACAACATCGATGCATCCACAGACAGCACAGAAGACGCATTAGCATCATTAGCAACAGCAATAACAGCGCCTATTTATGTGGTCAGCGAAACACCGTTGGGCAGTAGTCAATCACGTCGACTCGACCTGCCTGCTGACCAAATTATTTTATTTAATAAAGATGACAAAAGTAATCTAGAGAAAATATTAAACTTGAGCTAAACCGTTAGTGCTGTTAATTATCTAGGCATCAATTGGATACTCTTTATTTATTATTTAGCTACTCACTTTTTAGGTTTAAAGGTATCACTATTACTAATCATATGGTCCCACTCAAACTGCGCATTAGCTAACACCAAATTCCATATCATAGACAAGGTTGGAATGCCGTCTTTGATTGCACAACCACCCGCCCAAGAACTAAGACTGCCATACTCATCCCAATTAACCGCAAAAGTTACTGCTGTAATATGATCCAAACCCTCTAGCGGCGAGGCATCATTCACCCAGCCCATCACAACAAACGTTTCACCACCGGCTTGATCAGACGAAACAAAATGCCCCGATAGTTGCCCATTGCCTTTAATATTCGAAATAATCAATGTTGAGCCTAGCTCGTTAAACCACTGCCCTTTTAAATTCTGACAAGTCGGCGTAGCCGCATAAACCGTATTCATAAAACACAGTGCATAACTCGATAATATGATTTTAATGCATCCAAAACGCTTGGATATTTTCATAAATTCCTCCGTAAATTTTATCTAACAACAATCCATAGGTCGTACGTACTAAATCCGCGCGAAATACTATAACTCACTCATAAACTTTGCACTGCCTAGTTCAAAAAAAGAGCGTTAATAAGTAACGAAAACGAGAGGTAGTCGTCAATAGCAAAACACTTTAAAAAAAAGATACATATCTGAAAAAAACGGAAAAACTGAATAGCCGTTGAAGATAAATTTAATCGCTAATAACCGGGTAAAAGAAGTGCTGAAAAAACTATAGAAATTAACAGGGATAAAAAAATTATTTTTTATAACATTAAAGTGTGCGATTAAAATAACGCCGCAAAGCGAGAGATCATGCGCTGACTGAATAGAAGAGTAAACATGATGATTTTCCTTTGGATAGCTTTTAAATGATTTTTTTTATCGGTTAATATAGACCTTTCGCAATCAGTAAAAGTTTCTGCTTCTTAGACAATTTCTTTATCGCACTTTCGGCAATACTCGCGGTAGAACGATTCAGCATTTGCTGCTGAAAAACCAGCTTTAAAGGGCCCTTGCCACGTAGCGCTTTAGCGCCTTTAATGCCACCTTCGCTGTGTTCAGCAAAACGTCGATTAACATCGGTTGTGATTCCCGTATAGACGCGACCATCTGCATACTCAACCATATACAAAAACCATTCAGTTGCTATTACGGATTCTTTCTCTGACACCTTCTTGGGCAGCTTCTTTGATTCTTTCTTAGGTGCTTTCTTAGGTGCTTTCTTAGATGGTTTCTTTGCCAGCTTGTTTACTACCTTCTTGGCTGCTGTGACTGGCTTTATAGTTGATGTCGTAGTTGATGTCGTAGTTGATGAAGTCATAGTGACAGTAGCCGCCACTGTTGCTTATTACCTTCGCCCACACTAACCGCCCGGCACTCTTGCTCTAATTTAATAAGGTGCGCTAATAACGACAATTGAGCATAGTCATGAAGTGACACGTCAACATCATCATAAACCTGAGTCACTAGCGTCGCTAAATTAACAGCAGAGTTCACGGCAAGCTTTTCAATCACCTTTGCCTCTCGAGCAAGCCGATGCTCAACCAGCCATCGCAGTGTCTCTAAGGGACGGCCCATCAATTCGCCATGAGCGGGCGCAATTTTTAATAGAGGGTAAGTTTCGAGTAACTGCAAAGAGGCAATATAAGCCTGCATATCGCCACTGGGCGGCACTATCACCACGGTAGAACCATTCATAATATGGTCACCAGCGAGTAATACGCCCTCTTCTTCTAATAAAAAACATAAATGATTACTAACATGACCCGGCGTATGAATAGCGCGCAGATGAAAGTCATCGGCGATAATCACATCATCATGTTGCATTGCCCAGTCAGGCTTAAAAGTATTATCTTGAAAAAGATCATCAGCAGGTGGCATACCGACTATTTGTGCGCCCGTGGCTTTAGCAAGGGGAGCAATTGCCGGTGAATGATCAAGATGCGTATGCGTAACGACCAGCCATTTAATACGATCGCCGACACTGTCGAGAATCGTATCAATATGTGATGACATAGCAGCATTAAGGCCAGAACCAGAGCCAGGAAAAGGCCCAGGGTCAACAATGGCAATATCTTTATTGCCTAAGATATAAGTATTGGTACCAGCCCCAGTCATAAGACCGGGGTTGGGTGCGGTTATACGGCGCAGACGATCACTTAAACGAACAATATTGCCATGCGCTAAACTCGACATAAAAATCGCTAACGATTAAAGACAGTTAGCGATTTTCACATTCGGATCAACTTCGGCATCATAGTCAACACCATCAATTTCAAAACCGAACAAGTTCATAAACTCGCGTTGATAACCCGCAAAGTCAGAAATTGACATCAAATTTTCTGACGTTACCTGCGGCCAATTTTCTTCCACTTCTTTTTGCACATGCGCGGCTAACTCTTTTCTGTCGGCGCGTAAGCGACCTTCATCATCAACATAAGGCTCGGCACCGTATAAGCTTTCTTTTAATAAGCCATACACCTGCTCAATACAACCTTCATGCGTGCCTTCCGCCTTCATCACTTTAAACAATAATGCTAAATACAAAGGCATAACCGGAATAGCCGAACTCGCCTGTGTCACTACCGCTTTTAATACCGATACGCGAGCATCGCCATTGAGTGTCGACAAACGCTGGCGAATATTTTTAACCCGTAAATCTAAATCTTGTTTAGCGCGACCAATCGTCCCATGCCAATAAATATCCCAAGTCACTTTTTCGCCAATATAGGTATAGGCCGTGGTTTTTGCGCCTTCGGCCAATACACCGGCATCGGCTAATGCATCAATCCACATTTCCCAATCTTCGCCACCCATAACAGTAACAGTATTGGCAATTTCTTCTTCGGTGGCAGCATCCACTGTCACATCTTCGATAATTTTCTTATCGGTATTCACACAGCGCTGAGTGACACTCTTACCAATAGGCTTAAGCGTCGAATTAAATACCTCACCCGTTTTCGGGTGTTGACGACGTGGCGATGCCAAGCTGTAAACGACAAGATCAACCTGACCTAAGTCTTCTTTGATAATATCAATAGTCTGCTGTTTAACTTCATCAGAAAAGGCATCGCCATTAATGCTTTTAGCGTAAAGCCCTTCTGCTTCGGCATGCTGGTGAAAGGACGCCGAGTTATACCAACCCGCAGTGCCTGGCTTTCTTTCAGAACCCGGCTTTTCAAAGAAAATACCCAATGTACTTGAGCCTGCACCAAAAGCGGCGCTAATACGTGAAGCCAAACCATAACCCGTTGAAGCACCAATCACTAAAACACGCTTAGGCAAACCATCAATTTGGCCCTGCGCTTTCACATAATCGATTTGACGCTTAACATTGGCATCGCAGCCAGTAGGATGGGTAGTCACACACATAAAACCACGTACACGGGGCTTAATAATCATAGATAAACCTTTAGTCCAATCACTTGAAGTAGCGCTGCGCTATTGATAACAGTCGATAAAAGCAACATCGATAACAGCAGCTGTTGATAATGGCGATTATTGTCGAAAATACAGTCGAGCAAATAAACGGTGAGGTATTATAATGCCCAGCGCCAATGAATACAGCCAAATAATGAGGATTCACTTGTCTAACAACGCGAAATTTGACCCCAACACCGCTGAGATCAACAAAAGCCCTTTACGCTTTGCCACACCTGCAGAATGGGTGAGCACCGTCATGGCTGATTTCGACACTTTTTTACAAGATCATGCGGCCGCTGAAAAAAAGGCCTCGAGCATGGCGATGTCGATGATCTCACACTACCCCGACCGTATTGTCTTAGTTGAAGCTATGGCTGAACTCGCCGTAGAAGAGCTAAATCACTTTCGCGAAGTGGTCAAATGGCTGCATAAACGTGAGCTTCAACTGACTGCCGACAACAAAGATCACTATGTCATTGCGATGCGCAAACATATGCGAAATGGCACCGATGTCTACCTTCTGGACCGTTTATTAATAGGCGGCATTATCGAAGCACGCGGCTGCGAACGTTTTGGCATGGTTGCCGAGGCCTTACCTGCTGGAGACTTACAAGATTTTTATCTTGCCATTACCGAATCAGAAGAAAAACACTATCAGCTGTTTATTGCTTTAGCGCATCAATACTTCGCTGCCGATGTCGTCAATGAACGCTTAGATACACTGTTAGATGCCGAAGCAAGTATCACCGCCGATTTAATTATTAGCGCTGCCTTACATTAGAGTTTAGACAAGATGACGCTGAAGATGAATAGCCTGTGAGTAGCGTTAAACAAACGCTAAACCGTTATCTTAACCAGTATGCTGAGCCCGAAGCTAGGCAGCTAAACGGCTTAACAGATCGATTTCAACATTGTGTCTGCATACCTGCTTACAATGAAGCATCTGCCTTTATTGATCGCCTTGTTACGTTTATTAATCAGCAACCAGCAACGCTTGCTATTATCGTTCTTAACCGACCCGATAATAGTCAAAATGAGAATGAATCTAAAACTGAAATTGAAATTGAAACTGAAACTGAAACTGAAATTGAGACTGAAAATCATAACTGTCAAAAAGCACTCACTGAAAAACTGAGTATCCATTGGCAGCATGAACATATTCAATTACACCACGCGCAGAATCAAAGCGCTATTTTATTAGTTGATCGTTTTGATAAAGGCCCCGCCATTGCAGCTAAACAAGGTGTTGGCATGGCAAGAAAAATCGCTGCCGATATAGCGCTGCAACTTATGTATCAACAACAAATCAGCGAACCTTGGATTTACTCTACCGATGCCGATGTTATCTTACCGGATAACTATTTTGATCGTAGCGGCTCTTTTGTAGAACAGGGTTTAAATAAAAATAGGGGAACGACTCAAGCTTCGCCAAACAACATTGCCGCTTATATTCTGAATTACCAACATATACCTACCAACGACCCAGCCATTAATGCAGCCACTCGTCTCTATGAACATAGACTTAACGCCTATGTGGATGGCCTGACCCTAGCAGGCTCACCCTATGCTTTTCAAACCTTAGGCAGCACATTGTGTATTCATGCAAACCACTATGCCATGGTGCGCGGTTTTCCAAAGCGCGCCGCCGGTGAGGATTTTTACTTACTCAATAAGCTGCGAAAAACAGGGTTTATCGTATCGCTGACAACCCCAACCATTCAAATAGAATCCCGCATATCGCACCGAACACCTTTTGGTACTGGCTCATCAGTTGATGATATTTTAGCGAATGACGACCCACAAAAAGCCGCTATTTTTTATCACCCGCAATTGTTTATTTTATTGCATGACACGCTGCGCTGGTTGGAATACTTAAGCAATAATGATTTAAAAATACAGAAAAGTAAGGGATGGCAGGAAGCAATAAATACTTATAGTGAGTGGGCTAAAGAAGAAAAAACGACAATAACTGAAGCACTAACAGCCATCGATTTTAGTAGTGGCTTCACCCACTGCCTAAACAACAGCCGCGATGCAATACAGTTTACACGTCAAATGGAGGCTTGGTTCGATGGCTTCAAAACACTCAAATATTTACATGCATTACGCGATAAAAATAATCTGGGTAATCTATCAGAGCAACACTATCTTAAATTATTATCAAAAATAAATAGCGACGCAGGTGCTGCCTCTACATCTTAAAATCTAACGATTCTAAACTGGCATAATCGCCATCGCGTCGCTCATGAGCGGCAGTCATTGCCTCGCTTAAATCTGCCATACGAAACATACCACCCTGCCATGTCGCCGTATAATTCAAACCATCATCAACACCATGGTTGCGTCCATAAGTCAGCATTTCTTTTGTGCCAGCAACCACTAAAGGAGAGTTCGCTGCGATGGATTTTGCTACCGCCATTACCGCAGCTAATAAACTTTCTTGATCGGGATACACCGCGTTAACAAAACCAGCACTTAAGGCTTCATCTGCTAACATTTTTCGGCTGGTATAAACTAACTCGCGCGCTAAACCTTCGGGAATTAATTTAGGTAAGCGTTGCAAGGTGCCTAAATCGGCAAGAATCCCTAACTGCGTTTCTTTTACTACAAAAAAACTATCGGCAGTACAGTAACGACAATCGGTTGCCGCAATCATATCAATGCCGCCACCAATACAACCACCCTGTACAGCAGAGAGTACAGGCATGCGACATTGTTCTAACACACTAAGAATATTTTGTAGCTGAATAACCCAACGCCTTAATGCCTCGGCACATCGCGCAGGTTCCAAGTCGAAGCGCTCACCCAAATGGGCAAAAACATCTAAATCCATACCGGCAGTAAAATGTTTACCCGTAGAAGAAAGCACAATAACACGCGCTGCAGATGCATGATCAATCGCCTTAACTATACGTGGTAACTCTTCCCAAAAATCAGAATTCATACTATTAAATTGATCAGCACGCTTGAGTTCTAAGTGAGCAATATTGTTTTCAATACTCACATTAAAAGCATTGAGATTATCAAATTCAGGCAATGTCATTATTTTTGACCTCATTAACAGCGCGTTGAGTAGCAACTTAAAAAGCGGCTCTAACATTAGATTTTATTCAGTCTACTCTAAACTCGATTAACTTAGCCAGTTTATAAATCGTAAGCAGTAAAAAGCTAAGCCTATTAAAGCCTTATTCGTACCAAGATATAAGCAATGACTGGATTTTATGCAAAGCGTATTAAAAAGCATCGAAATATCATGGCTAAGATTGCAAGCAATTAATTTTCGATCGTATTAGACTAACCCTATAATGATTCAATACGAGCATCTTATTAACAAATAAACGTCGTGAACAAAGGCAGCCTAATATGAAAAATAAAAAAATGACCAATCAACAAGCAGCCGAAAGTATCGCTAACAAAACAGTTATGAATGCGGATGATAGCTTTGTTTGGCCACCGCAATTTGACTCCATAGAAGCTGAACGATTGCATAGAAAACAGCGTCTTACCGCCGCATTACGACTGTTTGGTAAATTTGGTTTTGATGAAGGCGTTGCTGGTCACATTACCGTTCGTGATCCTGAACAGCCTGATTGTTTTTGGGTTAACCCCATGGGCGTCTCTTTTAAGCAGGTCTGTTTATCACAGCTGTTACTCGTTGATCATCAAGGCAAGGTATTAGAAGGCAATGGTTTATTAAATGGCGCAGCTTTTACCATTCATAGCCATATTCATAGCGCCAGGCCCGATGTGATTGCAGCAGCCCACTGCCATTCTATTTATGGTAAAAGCTGGTCATCTCTCGGTAAACATTTAGACCCCATATCTCAAGATGCTTGTGCCTTTCATAACGATCACGCATTGTTTGAAGAATTCTCTGGTGTTGTCTTAGATATGTCAGAAGGTGAAGCCATTGCCAAAGCATTAGGTGACAACAAAGCCTGCATTTTACAAAATCATGGCCTAATGACGGTAGGTGGCAGCATTGAAGCCGCTGCATGGTGGTACTTCACAATGGAACGTTCTTGTCAGGCACAGTTATTAGCAGAAGCCGCTGGCACACCTAAAGTAATTCCTGATGCTATTGCTAAAAGCACTTATGATACGGTTGGCTCTGAATTAGCTGGCTGGTTTAGCTTTCAACCTTTATACAATGTTATTGTCGCCGAACAACCGGATATGTTTGACTAACTGTATGCTCCACTAACAAGGCAGCTTAGCTATGAATGAGAAAGATGCACCTCGCGCTTTATTTACCAAAATGGAAGATGGCACAAAAGAAGATTGGTCATTAATTATTGATGCTTCTCTGCACTTTTTTACTGGCGCAACTGAACGCATTGTTAGTCACTTAAAATTATTGCATGGCGGCTACGGTGGCTTTGCCGTTGATAGATTAGAACACAGCTTACAAACTGCATCGCGTGCGTTTCGTGATGGACGTGATGAGGAATATGTCGTCTGCGCCCTACTCCACGATATTGGCGATACTTTAGCACCGGCCAATCATGCCGATATGGCTGCCACTTTGCTGCAACCTTTTGTTTCCGAAAAAAATTACTGGATGGTCAAACACCATGGCATTGTCCAAGGCTATTATTTTTTTGAGCATTTGGGTTTAAATAAGAATTTGAGAGATAGCTTACGAGAGCATCGGTACTATTCAGCTACTGAGGAGTTTTGTCGCGTCTATGATCAAGTCTCGTTTGATCCTAACTATGAATCAATGCCGCTAGAAGCATTTACTCCCCTGCTTGAGAGTGTGTTTTCTGCGCCTAAAAAAAGCATTTACACTTCGGACTAATTTTTTAAATTAAAAAAACAAGATTGCTGGTCAGTACCAACAATCTTGTTTTACAAGGCATTATAGACGGAAAGACACATCCAGAATAAAGGCGTTAGTATCAATATTATCTTGATCAGAAACAGAATAAGTGACCGCCGCTTTTAAGTTAGGCTTGAAAAACCACTCTGCAAACGCAAAAACTCTGTCATCATCCTCATCGGCAAGCGAAACATCAAAGCCTGCTCCGATACCAAACTGAGACGTTGGGTACACTGCCGCTGAAACTGCGATACCAAACTGCTCATTATCTGTTAATGTATCTGCCATTGAAAAACTACCTTCAATAGCAAAGCCAACATCACCTGTACCTACATGCGATACCGATAAGGCAAGCGTTTTTTCTTGAGCCTCAATTTGTTTATATTTTTCACGAGCATACTGAAACGATATTTCTGTTGTTTCAGCAACATAAAAACCAACGCTGGCTACAAGCTCATCACTAATGGCGCCGCCAGAAGTAGTGTCAGTAAACGAATAATCAAGACCTAGCGTTAATCCCATATCATTATCGCGCCAATCTATAGCTACGTTCGCTATATCAGTATCTGCTTCGCCATCAATAACTGAATAACCGAGAGTATAGCTAGAGGCACGACTAATAAATGCCGCCTTACCTAGTGGACCTACAGAAGTATCCACTTCAGAGAAAAACACCTGCTGTGAAATGCCAAACTGATCTACGTTACTTTTCTGACCTTCTGCGTCTATGTCAGCCGTCAAATAACGTCCTGAGAATTCAGAGCTATAATTTTCAGCACTACTCATTTGAGCCAAGGCACTAAACACTGTGACTGCAACCACTTGGTAAAATTTATTATTCATGGTATTTCTCCTTTAAAATATAAAAAGTATGCATGCCACTGAGCGCGACAAAAAGTAAATCATTATTTTTTTAATCAGTAAAACAAATTTAGATATTCAATTTTATAATTATTAACGAATCAACACTTACAAAGTATCAATCCCTCGCTGCAAATCTATTAGTAAGTCATCTAGTGCTTCAAGGCCAACGGCTACACGAATTAAATTATCAGTTATGCCTGCTGTGGCGCGCGCCTCTGGCGACAAACGACTATGTGTTGTCGTAGCCGGATGAACAATCGTTGATTTCGCATCCCCTAAATTAGCGGTTAAAGAAATCAACTGTGTCGCTTCAATAAAACGCCAAGCAGCGGCTTGATCACCCTTTACTCTAAAGGATAAAACGCCCCCAAATTGACTTTGCTGGGTTTTCGCCAAGGCATGACCTAGATGTGATTCTAAGCCTGCATAAAAAACGGCTTCAATCTGCGCTTGTGATTCTAACCAATGAGCAATGGCTAAAGCACTGTCAGAATGTGCTTTCATACGTAAATGCAAGGTCTCTAAACCTTTTAAGAAAACCCACGCATTAAAGGGGCTCATGCTCGGTCCGCCTGCGCGCACGACATTGCGGACTGGCTCAATATACTCTGCACTACCCACAACAGCGCCGCCTAAACAACGACCTTGGCCATCAATATACTTTGTTGCCGAATGAATAATAATATCAGCACCTAGCGATAGAGGAAGCTGAAGTGCCGGTGAACAAAAACAATTATCAACCGCAAATAAAATATTATTCTCTTTTGCTAATGCTGATAACGCACGAATATCGCCAATTTCATTCAATGGATTAGAGGGTGTTTCAATAAAAAACAATTTCGTGTTGGCCTGAACAGCATCACGCCAGCTATTGAGATCGGTTAATTTAACATAACTGATTTCAACACCAAACTTAGCAAAAAAGTTATTCAATAAAACAACGGTAGAACCAAACACATCACTTGAACAAACAATATGATCACCGGCACTTAAATGCGCTAGACACATGCTCATAATTGCGCCCATGCCCGATGAAGTAGCGATGCAATCTTCAGCGCCTTCCATCGCCGCTAAGCGCAGCTCAAAGTTTCTAACCGTTGGATTGGTATAACGCGAATAAACACTACCTTCGACATCACCTGAAAAACGCGCTTGCGCATCGGCACAGTCTTTAAAGACATAACTTGATGTTAGAAACAGTGCTTCTGAATGCTCGTCTTCATTAGTCCGAGACTGCCCCGCACGCACGGCCAATGTTTGGCTTTGAGCGCCCTCTAAGGCTTTCGCTAATGTGTCTTTTGTATCATGCGTTTTTGACATAATAAAACTTCATTCGCTTTCAAATAAAATAGTTGCGGTTAATCTATAACCGCAGTGCTAATAAAAAAACTAACTAACCAATTGACTAAGTAGCATCATTATATAAATCAACCACCGCTGATTCATGTTTAAGCTGATGTTGGTTAACCTCAGCGCTTATTTTTGAGGCATCATTACGACGCTCATGTAACTCATCAAGGTATTGGTTGTCGATATCACCGGTAATGTATTCGCCATTAAACACTGAACAGTCAAACTGTTTAATATCCGGATTACCTTCACGAGCACAGGCAATAAGGTCTTCAATATCCTGATACACCAACCAATCGGCACCAATCTTTTGACGCACTTCATCAACTGTTTTGCCATGAGCAATTAACTCATCAGCAGAGGGCATATCGATACCATAAACGTTCGGGTAGCGAACCGGTGGCGCTGCAGAAGCAATATAAACGTTTTTAGCGCCAGCCTCTCTGGCCATTTGAATGATTTCGCAACTCGTTGTACCACGGACAATTGAGTCATCTACTAACATCACATTCTTATCTTTAAACTCTAACTCAATAGCATTGAGTTTTTGTCGTACCGATTTTTTTCTCACGCTTTGGCCGGGCATAATAAACGTTCTGCCAATATAGCGATTCTTAATAAGGCCTTCGCGAAACTTAACATCTAAACGATGCGCTAAAACTTGTGCGGACACACGACTGGTATCGGGAATAGGAATAACCACATCGATATCATGCTCAGGACGCAGCGCCATAATTTTATCTGCAAGCTTTTCGCCCATACGCAAACGACATTTATAAACTGAAATATCATCAATAATCGAATCGGGTCTGGCAAAGTAAACATGTTCAAAAATACAAGGCGAGTATTCTGCTGTTCTTTCACTTTGATAAAGCGTTAACTCACCCAATGCATTAATAAATACTGCCTGCCCAGGCTTCACGTCATCAATACGCTCAAAACCTAATACATCTAAGGCAACGCTTTCAGAGGCAATCATATACTCAGGACCGCGCTCAGTTTCACGCTTACCATAAACTAACGGCCGAATACCATGCGGGTCACGAAAACCAACGACTCCATAATTCGCAATCATTGCAACCACCGCATAACCGCCAGAGCAACGACGATGCACAGCTTCAACCGCAGCAAAAACATCTTCATGCGTTGGACGCAACTTACCAATTTTTTGCAGCTCGTGCGCAAACACGTTGAGCATCACTTCTGAATCTGAATCAGTATTAATGTGACGTAAATCAGATTGGAAAACCTCACGCATTAAATCTTGCGCATTGGTTAAATTGCCGTTGTGAGCCAAGGCAATACCATAAGGTGTATTCACATAAAAAGGCTGTGCTAAAGCAGCGCTAGTGCCGCCTGCCGTGGGATAGCGGCAATGACCGATACCAATATTTCCCGACAGTCTATCCATATGGTGCTGACGAAACACATCACTCACAAGGCCATTGCCTTTGCGTTGATTAAAGCGTCCATTCCCAAACGTCATCATACCCGCAGCATCCTGGCCACGATGTTGTAAAACAGTAAGCGCATCGTAAATCGACTGATTCACGTTGGACTTAGCCACTATGCCAACAACTCCACACACGGGCAAACCCTCTTTTTTAAATAAATGAATTAATAAATAATAGTTAGCAAAACGACGTTATAAACCGATTACGTCATGCCGCCATTCAGAGACATCACTAAAGGCTTGCAAGGCCCAATCTTCGAGCATTAAAAATTGCGGTATCAGCATAGACTCACGCCACCAAAGTTCTTGGTCTATCGCGACTAATGGCGGCACGATAATCAAACACGCCAATATAACAATGGCGCCACGAAAAATACCAAATACCATACCTAACAATCTATCGGTGCCGCTTAAGCCTGCCACTTTTAACAGCGAAGCGAGTATGCGATTAATTAAACCGCCAACCAGCAAGGTACCAATAAATAATAAAATAAAGGCCAAAATCAAGCGCAAGGAATCATTTTCGACACTTGAGGCTAATAGCGCCGAAAGCTTAGGGCTAAACGCTATACCAATACCAAATGCTGCAATCCAAATAACCAGCGAAATGGCTTCTTTTACTAGGCCTCGCCATAAACTCAATAAGCCTGAGGCTGAGAGTATGGCGATAATAATCCAGTCGGCACCGTTCATTTCACACTACCAAAGCGTTTAATCATCGGGTCTTTAATGGGCGTCTGAACCTTAACCTTCTTAACCACTGCCTCAGCTTTAGCATAAGTCAGTAATGGGCCAATCAATACCGTATAGGGACCTGATGAGGTCGAAATAGCCGGCGTAATATAGGCCTTATGTTTATTCTTGATTAAGCTGTTGCGCAAAGCATCGGCATTAGACCAACGCTTAAAACGCCCTACCTGTACAACAAAAGAAACCGGTATGCCCTGCTTATCTAAACGAGGTCTATTGGCATCATTAATTGTATTGGCTGGCTTGCCTGCAATGGGCGCCGGTTTAGCCGTATCGCTAATTAAGGCTTTTAATGGCTGTTTTTGAGTTGCGGATGGAATCGCCTTTGGCTTTGCCGCAGGTAACACAGGTTTAGGCTTGGCAACCGGCACTTTTTTAACCACGGGCATGGTAGGAATGGTCAATGCTGGCGTCTCAAGTGCTTTTCTTTGATCAAAATCAAAAAGCAGCGGCCATAATAGGCCTGCCAATATTAGCAAAACACCTGCACCCACTAAACGTTGTTTCAATTCACTGTTCAAATACGCATCACTCAAAGTCTACTATCACGTTTATCAATCTAAGCTCTTATTGACTGATTTTTTGCCCTATCGCTGGCAAAGTGTGGATCGAGAAAAGCCAACGCCTCACCCACGGTATAAAAAGATCCGAAGACCACTATTTTATCTTTATGCGAGGTGCTATGGATAGCCTCAATCAAACTTTCTTCGACGTTAAGCATGATCTTTGCGTCAATCTCACCCACATCGTCATCATTTGGCTGTTTATTTTCACCCATGGTGACTTGCCGCGCTTTTAACAGGGATAATAACTGTTCTGGCGATTCGGCTCTTGGACAATGTTGCAATGCAGGAAGGTACCATTTTTTGATCAATGGTAACGTACGGTCCAACATCGCTCCAATATCTTTATCTGCCATCACGGCAAAAATAGCGACCCATTTTTGATCTAAACACTGACCTTGATCAGCGCTTAAGCTCTTTTTAGCAAGGAAACCGGCCAAGCGCTCAACCGACTGGGTATTATGCGCCACATCGAGCAAAATCACCCTATCCTTATGCTCGACCAGCGATAAGCGACCCGCTAACTGCACTGAAGCAATCAGCGCTTTGCATATGGCCGCAGAGGGCAAAGCCTCTAACATAAGCGCCACTTGCATAGCTGCACTCCAACTCGCTAAAGCCAGCTTAAAAGGCGGTAATTCAGGCGCGGTCATTAACGAGAGCGCTGTTACACTGCCATCGACAGCAATACCCTGCCATTGACAAGATTCATCATCGATCACAAACCCATGACCATCAGCGTTAGACTCTGCCACAGTATTATGCGCCCAGCGTACCTGACACTCTAACGAACTAACTCGTTCTTGCAGGCTGGTCGGCGGCTGACTATCGGCAATGACCGCCATTTGCTTAGCCCGTAAAATACCGGCTTTCTCAACTGCAATCACTTCGCGATTGCTACCCAGCCAAGACTCATGATCTATAGCAATTTGAGTAATGACCGCGACATCGGCATCCACGACATTCACCGCATCGAGTCTACCGCCCAAACCCACTTCTAAAATAATATAATCAAGAGACGTCTGAGCAAACACCACCAATGCAGCCAAGGTGGTAAATTCAAAATAACTCAACGATACATCTGTGACTAATCGCGCCTGATCAACGCTCTCTAGAGCTTGGCATAATGCCAACTCATCAATAGGCTGACCGTCTAAGGTGATACGTTCGGTAAAGCGGATTAAATGCGGCGAGGTATACGTTGCCACGCGAGGTGATGGCTTATCAAGGTGAGGCTGAGATAATAATGCTTGCAGTGCCGCTACGGTAGAACCTTTACCGTTAGTGCCAGCCACGGTGATTACCGTAGCAGAAAAAGATAATACCTTGAGATGTTTGGCAACAGCTAAAACACGGTCTAGCCCTAGATCAATTTCAACAGGGTGTAATTGTTCCAACCAGTTTAACCATGCATTCAGAGAGCTAAAGCGCATGAATTTGATCTATACCTGTTAATTAAAATTAAAAAACAATTAAAAAACAATTAAAAAACTAAACGCTTACCTTTCGTTATCATTGTTCTATTTTTCGTAGTTGTTCTAGTTTTCATAGTTGTTGTAGATGTTGTAGATGTTGTAGCTTTAGCTATCATCTGCGACACGATCTTTAACAACAGGAATATATTCACCATCAGTCGCTTCAGCATCAGTAACATCAAAACCCACAACCGAAGGCGATATAGTACTGCCCGCCGGTTCATGACGTAATTTACTGAGCAGCCTATCCAAGGTCGAACGCATATCTTGTCGCGATACAATCATATCGATAGCGCCACGTTCTAATAAAAACTCACTGCGTTGAAAGCCTTTCGGTAGCTTTTGTCGAATCGTTTGTTCAATAATTTTTGGACCAGCAAAACCAGCACGGGCATTAGGTTCAGCAATATTAATATCACCTAATAACGCTAAGCTTGCAGATACACCGCCATAAACGGGGTCCGTCATGACTGACACATAAGGAATGCCGGCCTGTCGCATGCGCTCAAGCACAGCACTGGTTTTCGCCATTTGCATTAAAGAAATTAATGCTTCTTGCATGCGTGCACCACCGGTTGCTGAAAAGCACACCATCGGACAACCTAACTCTAACGCAATATTAGCGGCGCGAGTAAACTTTTCACCTACCGCATAACCCATAGAGCCACCGTGAAAACTAAAGGCAAAGGCAACGGCAACAATGGGCTTACCACCTAAGGTTCCTTGAAAGGCAACTAAGGCATCTTTTTCGCCTGTTGCTTTTTGAGCTTGAATTAAACGGTCTTTATATTTTTTAGTATCTTTGAATTTTAAACGATCAATAGGCTCAACTTCGGTGGCCAATTCTACGCGAGACTCTTCGTCTAAAAAGATATCTAGACGTCGACGCGCATCAATACGCATATGGTGATTACACTTAGGGCAAACATCCAAATTGCGTTCAAGCTCTGGACGATACAATACCGCATCACAGCGAACACATTTACGCCACAAACCTTCTGGGACAGATGAACGCTGCGCATCATCATCACTAGGACGAGACACAAAAGACGGCTTAATTTTATCTAACCAACTCATAACTATAACCAACCATTAATACTATTTTTAACGAATAAAATGAATTGTACAGTGAATCAATACTTAGCGATTAGCGCCTTCAGCAATTTCACTCACAATAGACAAAATACGCGCATTAACCACTTCTGCCAATGCCACTCTATCTTTACCGGCTAAAGGATCAACACTAGGATCGGCTTCATCATCACGCGTTGCCATACCGACACTCTCACCCATACCATTAACTAATACACTACCAACAACAACGCCATCGGCACACTGACCAATCGCTGCTGCAGAATCGCCATCTTTAATACCAAAGCCAACACAAACAGGTAGCGATGTTGATGCTTTAATACCGTCCACTTTGCGTTTGACCTCATCGGTATCAATATGTCCTGCACCGGTTACACCTTTGAGCGATACATAATAAATATAACCTGTCGCCATGGCGCAAATCGCTTTGGTACGCGATTCAGTCGTCGTTGGTGCAATTAAGAAAATCGTATCTAACTGATACTCGCGAAATACAGCGTTCATATCGCCCGCTTCTTCCGGGGGCATATCAACCGTTAAAACGCCATCAACACCGGCAGTCGTGGCTGCTTTAGCAAAGGCGTCATAACCCATAACTTCAACCGGATTAGCGTAACCCATTAACACAACCGGCGTATTAGGGTCTTGCTGTCTAAACTCAGCAACCATGGCTAGCACATCGCCCATACCTACGTTATGTGCTAAGGCACGTTCATGACCTAACTGAATTACCGGCCCTTCAGCCATAGGATCAGAAAAAGGCACGCCAAGCTCAATAATATCAGCGCCCGCTGCAACCAGTGTATGCATGGCTGGCACAGTAATTTCGCGCCACGGATCACCAGCAACAATATACGGAACAACGGCTTTACGACCGCTCGCTTTACAAGCCTCTAAACACGCGGCTATTCGACTCATAAGGTAATACCGTCAATATCTGCAACTGTTAAAATGTCTTTATCTCCACGACCAGAAAGGTTCACCAAGATAGTTTTATCTTTATCCATCTCACGAGCTAATTTAGCCGCATAAGCTAATGCATGGCTGGTTTCAAGTGCAGGCATAATCCCTTCGATTTGCGTTAACGCTCTAAATGCATCCATCGCTTCATCATCAGTAACCGCAACATAATTAACCCTACCCATATCTTTTAACCAAGAATGCTCAGGGCCAACACCGGGATAATCCAAACCGGCAGAAATAGAATGCGTATCAATAATCTGGCCGTTTTCATCTTCCATTAAGTAAGTACGGTTGCCGTGTAAAATGCCTGGCTTGCCATCATTTAATGGCGCTGCATGCTTACCTGTTTCAACGCCAAAACCACCGGCTTCAACACCATACATAGCTACTGTTTCGTCTTCTAAAAACGGGTGAAATAAACCAATAGCATTGGAACCACCGCCCACACAAGCCACTAAGGCATCGGGAAGGTGATCGGTTTGCGCTACCATTTGACGACGCGCTTCACGACCAATAACCGATTGGAAATCACGCACTAATTGCGGATAAGGTGCTGGACCAGCAACCGTGCCGATAATATAAAAGGTATTATCAACGTTAGTCACCCAATCACGCAGGGCTTCATTCATTGCATCTTTTAATGTGCGGCTACCCGATGTTACGGGGATAACTTCAGCACCTAACAACTTCATGCGATAAACATTTAATGACTGACGCTTAACATCTTCTGCGCCCATAAATACTTGGCATTCCATACCAAAGCGAGCGGCTACCGTTGCTGTAGCAACACCGTGCTGCCCTGCGCCTGTTTCAGCAATCACTCTTGGCTTACCCATATGCTTGGCTAGCAGGGCTTGTCCAATCGTGTTATTCACTTTATGCGCGCCAGTATGATTTAAATCTTCACGCTTAAGAAAAATTTGCGCACCACCAATTTGCTTACTCCAACGCTCGGCATGATAAATAGGCGATGGGCGACCGACATAGTGTGCTAAGTCTCTATCGAATTCTGCCTGAAAAGCCGCGGTATCTTTTAATGAAAGATACGCTTCCTGCAGCTCATCTAACGCTGCGATTAAAGTTTCAGACACAAAGCGACCGCCGTAGGGACCAAAATGGCCGCGTTCATCGGGCATGGCTGCATAATCAATTTTTTTAGGATCAAGACTAAAAGGTGTTTGCATAACAAATACTCTAACAACTCAAATAAAAATTAAATAAAGCTAACGGTAATTCTTTTTATCAATCGATTCATTTACTTGTCGATTTATTACTTATCGACCAACTCATTAATCGGTGCGTCAATCGGTGCATCATTTTGCATAACCGACTGCATAAACTGATTAATTTTTGCAAGATCTTTAACGCCGGGTGACACTTCCACACCGCTGCTCACATCAACCGCATAAGGCGCAACTTCAGCCATGGCCTGCGCAACGTTATCGGCATCAAGGCCACCGGCTAACACTAAAGGTTGATCAAGTTCGGCGGGAATTTTTGACCAGTCAAAGGTCTTTCCGGTACCGCCAGGAACGCCCTTTTCATAAGCGTCCAATAAAAAGCCCTGCGCCATACTATGCGCTTCTATCTGCTGCAAAGCCTGCTCAGCATTATCAGCACTAATTCTGATTGCCTTGATATAGGGTGTAGCAAACTGCTGACAAAAATCCGGACTCTCATCACCGTGAAACTGAATCAATGATAACGGCACAATATCGAGGACGGCTTGCACCTCACTGGCCGAGGCATTCACAAACAGCCCTACTCGCTCAATAAACGGCGGTAACAACTGACACAACTCAGCGGCACGTTCAGCACTGACGGCGCGCGGGCTGGGTGGATAAAACACAAAGCCCAGCGCATCGGCACCCGCATGAGCAGCTTCTACAGCGTCTTGCTCGCGAGTGATACCGCATATTTTTACCCGTGTTCTAGTCGGTCGTTGGCTAGATTCGGAAGTTAGGCTACTCATTGCACGACTCGTTAACTTGGCCACTGGCATGGCCAGTAAATCGGTTATTTGTACTGCATTTTAATTAAGTCGTTAGCTTAGCAAATAGGCCCCTACTTGTCGCCGGTTTATGAGCCCAGAAATACCAACTTAAAGTGCATTCCAAGGCCAATTAAGCTTATTTTGAGGTGATCTAAAAGGGCACTTATAACGTGTGCAATAAAAACACAACTTGAATCAAAGATAGGATAAAAACTTATATTCACTGAAGAGATAAACACTCAAGCCTTAAAAAAGCGATCGTTCAGCCTCGGGCAAGTCATATTTAGCCGGATAAGTCACCGCCATCAAATACAGGCCATCGGGCTTAGCGGTAGCTGCGGCTAGCGCCCTATTTTTTGCTACCAACAGCGTCTTAACCCAGTTCACTGGCTGCTTTTCAGTCCCTACCGCCATCAAGGTGCCGGCGATATTACGCACCATATGCAATAAAAAGGCATTCGCCTCAATTTCAATGCATATCCGCTCGCCGTGGCGCTTAACGCTGACCGCATGCACATTACGCATAGCCGTTTTACTTTCACAGGCAATAGCCCTAAAAGAGGTGAAATCCTGCTCGCCGACTAAGGCCTGCGCTGCCTGATGCATTAATGATTCATTCAGTGGTTTAGAGCAATGGGTCATCAAGCTACTGAAAATACCGGGCCTAACAGCTGCGTTGTGGATCCAATATTGATAACGGCGAGCGCTTGCTGAGAATCGAGCATGGAAATCAGTGTCGACCTCTTTTGCCCAAACCACTCTTATGGCACTAGGAAGCAAGCTATTCACCCCCATGGTCCAAGCTTTTAACTCGCGAGGGTTGCTCACCTCAAAATGCGCCACCTGCCCTGTTGCATGGACACCGGCATCGGTTCGTCCTGCGCAAATAAGGGTTATTTTTTGGTCGGCGACTTTGCATAGTGCATCTTCTACGGCCATTTGAATGGTGGCTACTGGGGGCTTGGTTTGTCGTTGCCAGCCATGGAAGGCTGCGCCGTTGTATTCGACGCCAATGGCGATTCGTCTTAGCGCTGCAGGTGCAGAGTCGGAATTATCTGTATCGCTGGCGGTGGCTTTTTGAGTGTCCGATGACAATGGTTTGCGCCTTAGTTGGTACGGTATTAGCCGATGGATGGGTGGAGATTTTAATGTGAGGGGGATAATGCCAGATATGGCGATTATTGCAATTGGGATTGGTTATTTGGGCTTATGGATTTATGCGAGCGTTAATTGGATTTGGAGGAGTGAGTGGTTTTTGAGTTTTCAGGTCAAGACCGTCGGGAGCGGCCCGACAGCCAGAGTCCTGATCTTTAAGCTTTATCTGATAGTGTTTTTATATTCTGGATTTTTAGTTTATTTTTTATAGTTTTCAGTTCAAGGTCGTCGGGGGTGGCCCGACACGCCAGTCACTTTTCTTTGCTTGTGCAAAGAAAAGTAACCAAAAGAAAGCACA
>ENA-OQVM01001314-OQVM01001314.1-marine-metagenome-genome-assembly--contig:-NODE-1314-length-33238-cov-11.215826_pt1 | contig 33238 bp, 30 predicted proteins | sample MGYA00237776_ERZ505498 | MGnify/ENA primary metagenome ERZ505498 (study PRJEB26159, sample SAMN06265151) | marine metagenome | isolation source: Helgoland LTER site | place: Germany:Helgoland, sampling...
ATTTCTGCTACGGTTCTGCTACCGACACTAACCGCCCAGCCAATGGTTACGGCATTCTGCTACAAGTCTGCTACAACGAAAAAAGGGCTAGCCGATTGGCTAACCCTTTGAAATTCAACGTTTTCCCGAAGGAAAACTGCACATCTATTCTAGCGCTTAGAGAACTGGAAGCTCCGGCGTGCCTTCCGGCGGCCGTACTTCTTACGCTCGACCTTACGAGAGTCACGGGTCAGGAAGCCGCCCTTTTTCAACTGGGGGCGGAGTTCTGGCTCGTATAGCGTCAGTGCGCGGGAGATGCCGTGGCGGACCGCGCCGGCTTGACCAGACAGGCCACCGCCCTTAACGGTTGCCATCACGTCAAACTGGCCCAAACGCTCCGTAATCTGGAACGGCTGGTGCAGCATCATCTGCAGCACGGGGCGTGCGAAGTACTGGTCGATCGGACGACCGTTGATCATCACCACACCCGTCCCTGGCTTCAACCATACGCGTGCCGCGGATTCTTTCCGGCGACCGGTTGCGTAGGAACGGCCAAATTCGTCACGAACCGCCTCGTACTTAGGCGCAGGCGCCTGAGTTGGAGCCGCAGCAGCGCCTTCACCAGTCAGCTGGTTCAGGTCTGCGAGATCTTGAACAGTCTCATTCATAGTCTTTGCTCCTTGGCCTAGCGGGTGTTCTTCGCGTTCTCAGACGCGAAATCGTAAACCCGTGGGTTCTGAGCTTCTTGCTTGTGCTCAGAGCCAGCGTAAACGCGCAGATTCTTCATCTGCTGACGACCCAGCGGACCGCGCGGGATCATCCGCTCGATGGCCTTGGTCAGAACGCGCTCTGGGTAGTCACCGTCGAGGATCTGGTGCGCCTTACGCTCCTTGATCCCGCCCGGGTGGCCGGTGTGCCAGTAGTAGGTCTTGGTCTGACGCTTGTTACCGGTCAAACGAACCTTCTCGGCGTTGATAATGACGACGTTGTCGCCGCAATCCATGTGCGGCGTGTAGGTCGCCTTGTGCTTGCCGCGAAGAAGATTCGCGACACGCGAGGCCAAACGGCCCAATACCACGTCTTCAGCATCAATCAGGATCCATTCCTTCTTGATGTCTTTGGGCGTTGCAGTGAACGACTTAATCATGCGTGTAATCCATGCTTGAATGTCTATACGGACAAAGGCACCACAGAATCACCCGCGGCGCCTTTCAGATGACGTGGGTTCTACCAAGAAGTTCGGGGACTTCAAGGACAAAAAACCACGCGATTTCAGTGTTCTACAATTTTGGTATTATAATACCGTAGTCAAATCAAGTCGCCAAAAGGGCTGAAAACCCACCGCTTGGCGCGGTGCGCACCGTTTGGGGGGTGCGCAGGGCCGTGTGCGGCACCGCGCGGGTGGCGGTGTATTCCTGAACCAAGGCACTGAATCCATTGGTTTCTTGGTCCTCGAGAAACCCTTGCGCCAACAGCCGCATCTGACGCTGCATCAAGTGCGGCGGGACAAAGGTTGCGCTTTGGTCTACGGGCAAAGACAGGGTCAGCACCTGCTCAGCTATGCCCTTAGCAGTGATCTGGCTCAACACCCGGTGGCCTGCTTCGGCCCAATCCACGCTCTCTTTCTGGCTTCGCCCACTGAACGACAGCGAGATCGTCTGGATGACATTGGCGCGGCGATACAGCTGGCGCGCTTGCAGGGCGGCAAGGCTCACCGGGTCGGGCGCGAGGGCACCGCCGCCGCACAAGCGGAACTCGGCGCGGCTGCGGGCTTGGATGCTGGGGTTTTCCCGGCGGTTCAGCGGGTGGCGGAGTGCGGCGGCGGCAATGTCGCTGCCTCGGAACTCGAACCGGCCCGATCCTTCGCCATCGCGCAAGTACATCCCCTGCGCCTTCCAACTGCGGAACAGGAACGGACGGACGTTTGCGGTGTCAAAGACGGGTACGGCCAAATCAGTCAGCGCCGATGACAAATCCGCACCGCCGAGCAGCCCGTCTTCGCCGGTCAGCGGGGATGTCCCCAGCGGCTTGGATTGGGGCGCTCGTCCCATCATGCGTGCGCCAAAGGACGACCATCCCGATGACGGCGGCTGAAAGGCTGGCAGGCTTTCTTCGATGGCGATCGCCGCGGCTTCGGCGCCCAAGGGCAGCACCCGCCCGCCGACACTGCGCAGGGCGAGCAACATGGCCAAGACAGCGCCCGCGCCCTCCCCCACGATCATGTGAAACAGCTTATGCACGGGTTGCCCCGTTCGGCGCTCTAATTCAGCCAAGACATGCGCCGCAATAGCGGTTCGTGCGCCATCCCCCGAGATGGACAGCACGCGCGCGACGCGTTTGGTGGTTTCAGCGGACATGAAAGAGTCCTCAATTCCAAAATATTTTTCTGCGCCTTAAATCGCTTTTTGCCCCGTATGGGCGGCGCTTGGAATTGGGGTTACAAAAGGTGTGCCGTTTTGTAGGCAGACCCTTAATATTGGTGAAAAATCTTCACCGAAGGCGATATTATGGTACTTCGCCTAGGAATTTATGAAGGAAATAGCGGATTCCACGTCGTCTTTGACGGTGATCAAGCTCGCAAATCCCGTAACGTTCAGGATGTCAGCGACCATTTCATTCGGTGATGCGAGGACAAATTTGCCCTTTTCGCCCGCTGCTTTCGCAATAATGAACATGACTCGCAATCCGGCAGAGGACACCGTTGCGGCCTCTGACAGGTCAACGACCACGTCTTTGCCTTCTTCGACCAACGGCGAAAGACGCCCTTGCAGCTCTGGGCTGGTGGCGCGGTTGATGTTGCCCTTTGGCGAAATGACGGTCACGCCGTCCTGAATAGCTTCTAGCAGTTCCATGGTTCTATCCAATGGTTCCAGCAGCTGTTAACTGCATCGGAGTGGAAGGCAGAGCCATCGGGGCTCGCCCAAGCGTCGCGGGGCCGCTCAAAGCTTTACTCGCAACGTTACTATATTCCGGTTATTCACCCGTTCGAAAGCAATATCGCTCAACAGGTGATGCATAACAAACAGGCCCATGCCCCCTTCGCGCTTTCCTGACAAGGTATCATCGAGGGTCGCGGGGACGGCGGAGGACGAGGGATCGAATGGGGTGCCGAGGTCTTCAACGGACGCGATCAGTTCATCTTCGTTTTCATTGACGACCACACGGATCGGCTGATCCGAACGCTCCTTATAGGAGTATTTGATGACGTTGCTGATCCATTCATCGAGGGCAACTTGCAAGGCAAAGACGGTCTTCTGCGACCAGCCCTGCTGTTCTGCAACGCCATCAACCTGGTTCGCAATCGCTTGCAGCTCTTCGATTGAGCTTTCGACAGTCAAATCTAGCAGGGCCATCAGATCTCTAGTCGTTCCCATCCGTGAGCATTGTTCTTAACACATACAATACGGGTCACAACGGAATTCCCCGTCGCAGCTTCGCATTTTGGTTGAGGGTGACTGTTTGTTATCACCCCCGCAGGGATTGCAGCAAATTTCGCGCCGAGGGCGTAAAATTAGCCCCCCATTTCCACGCGGAACGCCGTCCCAATCAACGATCGGATGATGTGATAGTGGTCTTCGAACATGCGCTCGGGGTCGATTTGGTTGAACGGCACCCACATGGCCTGTGGCACTTCATCACCGCTGCGAACCTTTGGCAGCGACGTGTCATCCCGCAGTTGGATGAGATGCGCGTGGGCAATGGTGCGGCCTCGGGCGGAGCGTTTTGGATAGTCGAACACCTTGGTTTCCCGGATGGATCCGCGCAGGACCGGTTCGGGAACCTTCAGGCGGGTGTCTTCTTTCAGCTCGCGAATGGCACCGTCTTCTAGGCTCTCGTCACTGCGCAGAAAGCCGCCGGGTAAGGCCATTTGCCCCAAGCCGGGGCGGGTCTTGCGCTTGACAAGCAACACGTGACCAGACTGAACAACCACCGCAGAAACCGTCACGAACGTCGGCGGATAGGGCGAGTTTTCCCAGCCTTTCTTGTAATTCTGAATAAAGCGGTCTTCTTCAACCACCTCGACAACGTCGCGCTTGACCATCAACCCGCGAAGCAGCTCGATCACCGCGTCGGTTGTGACCGATCGCAAATACTGCACGACGGCGGACTCATCGTCGGAAATATCCCCGCCAGCGTCAAAGATCGCACGCCGCAAGTCGGTTGCGTTGATGCCGCGGTAGTTATCGCAATCGATGCTGTGCCACTCGGGGAACAATCGCAGGTAATACGAGCTCTCGTCCTTGGAATGCCCCACGAGCGCAATCGATGGGTTGCCGTTGCCCGGCTCAAGCCGCCGGGTTTCACGCTCAACGGCCACGCGGATGTTCGTGATCCACGCGGGATCGTTATAGAGAACGTCCATCAGGGGCACGATTTCGATGCGCGCGTTACCGTCTGCGCTGAAGCTGGCGCGGATCATGGCGGCGCGCTCTTCGTGCGTGAAGGGGTTACGGGGCGAGCGGGGTTGGTGGGATGAGCCAAGCAGCAGCAGGACGTGTTTCGCCTGCGCTAAGGCTTGTTCAATCACGGCCCGATGGCCGAAATGAAACGGCTGAGCCCGCAAAATAAAAACAGCAACATCAGCGCTGAACCCAGCGCCAGTTCGATCAATCGACATAAGCCCAACAAGCTCCTTGCAGGCACAAAAAAACAGGCGCCGGTCTATCCCGCGCCTGTTCGAACCTAGTGAGCTTGTCGCCAGCGTCAAGCGCCTCTGACCACGATCAGGGCTTCTTGCGCAGATGAATCCAGCCTTTTTCCACCCGATCAAGATACCCCCGCTCGCGCCCAGAGACGTTTCCAGCGAAGACTTCAAGGTCGGCTTCGACCTCTTCCCACGGACGATCAGAACGGATGGTGGGGCCAAACTGTACGAGCTTTTTATCGTAGTGCATGGTCACCAACAGGATCGGAACATCGGCCCCCTTGGCGATGTGGTAAAAGCCTTTTTTGAGCGTGGGCGTGGGGGATCGAGTGCCTTCGGGCGCGATGCCCAGAATGACGCGGTCGCCGGCGGCGCGGAAGGCCTCGATCGCGGCGTCAACGTGCCCGTGCGATTTCTTCCGCACAATCGGAATGGCCCCAGTCCACCGCAGGAACCGACCAAACCCGAACTTAAAGACCTCGGCTTTGATCATGTACCGCATGTCCACGCGGAACATCAGGAAGATCCAAATGGCGAGCAGGAAATCCACGCTTGAGGTGTGGGGAATCAGGATCACCATGAACTTCTGACGCTCTGGCAATGTTCCCACGGCTCGCCACCCCATGAACTTCATGCCCCAAACGCCGATAAAGCGAAACGGGCGGAAGCCGGGCTTGATGGGGATTTCCTTGGGGAAGCGATTGATCCCGTCTAAATCTTCCATTGTTTCGGGGTCCGCATCCAAGGGGAAAACCCAAGGCTTGCCGGTGTCGTCTTGTGAGCTCAAAGGCCCGCCCTCCTCCATCCTGTCGATCGGCGACAGTCCGATCCCTGTGTAACACAATTCTCAAACTGACATGAAATCAGTTCAGCAACCCAGTGACGCCGTCCCACATCAGCTTTGAAGCCGTCACGAACAGCGCGACTTCCATCAGGATGAAGAAAGGGCGTTCGGGCATAATTCGGTGCAACACCACCCCGAGCAACATCGCCACCACGGCCACAGGCAGCAGAACGGCGGACAGGGTCAGCGTGCTCAGCGGGATCGAGCCAATCGCAATGTAAAACGGCAACTTCATCAGATTGACGATGGTAAATGTGAGGATCGTTGTTGCCTGAAACGTCGTTTTATCGAAGTTGAACCGCAGCAAATACGCTGATCCAGCAGCGCCGCCAGCATGGGCAATTGTGCTGGTGATCCCCAGCAGTCCGCCGAGGATCCATGCGATAATCCCGCCCGGCGTCGGCGTATCCTGTCGCGCTTTCTTTGCCGACAGCCCCAGCGCGCGAGAAATGCCCCAGCGGTCAAACAGCACATAGAACGCCACCAAGGCCAGCAGGATGCGCAGCCAGTTGGGGTCAACCATGGTGAACAGCACAATGCCAACCACAACCCCGGCCAACATGGGCAAAACCAGCGATTGGACGGTTGGTAAATGCCAGCGCCGCCAATAAGCCCGGTTCCCCAGCGCGTCCATGACAATCAACAAAGGCAGCATAATCGCAGCGGCGAGCACGGGCTCGATAAACAAAGCCAACAGCGGTGTTGAAATGACGTTCATGCCGGACCCAAAACCGCCCTTGGAGATACCCATGGAGGTCACGGCAAGCACAGCGATCAGCCAAACGGGACCGGGCAAATCGAGAAAGACAAAATCAAGCATAGGCCTGCAAACGTTCAAGGGCTTCGGGGGTATCGACGTCGCACAGAACCATCGGGTCGTCGACCTCCACCGGCTCGTAGCCGTATTGCTTGATCAAATGCCGTGGGCCTTGGTCCCCGGTCAGGGCTGTTAGCTCACCGACCAGGCGCGCAGGAAACAGCACGGGATGCCCGGCTGTTCCTGCGTGGGTCAAGCGCGCAATGCGGGTGCCGGATTGGTGGGCGATCAGGGCGTGGAGCGCCGTGCGCGTCAACAGCGGCTGGTCCCCCAAAACCAGCAAGACCGCGTTGCCAGCGGGCACTTTTTGCGCAATCGCGGACAAACTTCGGCCCATTCCCACCGCCCCTTGGTCGATCTCAACGGCAGTAAAATCGGCGGGCACAAGGGCTTTTAGTGCTGAAAATCGACTATCATCAGGCAAAGCCACAAAGCCGATTTTCAAGCCCGCCTCGGCCAACCGGTCAAAAACGTGCCCCAAAACCGCTCGTCCGCCCAAAGACGCCAACAGCTTGGATTTTGCGCCAAAGCGACGGCCCTGCCCGGCTGCGAGTACCAACGTCGTCAGGCTCACGCCTTACCCCGCAGCGCTGCGATAATCTGGGCGAGGATGGCCAGCGCAATTTCCGGCGGATTGGCAGCACCGATGTCCAGACCGATGGGGCCATAGAGCCGGTGATAGTCCGCGTCACTGATCCCTGCGTTCAACATGCGCTCGCGCCGCTGGCTCTGGGTCCGTCGAGAGCCTAGCGCGCCGATGTAGAACGCCTTGGACGCAAAGGCTGCGATCAAGGCGGGGTCGTCGAGTTTTTCGTCATGGGTCAGGGCGACCACGGCGGTTCGGGCGTCGATGCCAAAGGCCGCAACAGCCTCGTCGGGCCATTGTGTCACCAGCGGAATACCGGGGAAGCGCTCAGGACTGGCAAAGCCACCGCGTGGATCAATGATGGTCGGGCTTAATCCCACCGTTGGGGCCAGTGCGACCAACGCTTGGGCAATGTGGACACCGCCCAGAATCAACAAGCGCAAGGGCGCGGCGTAGGTGACTTGGACGGCTTCGGCCTCACCGACGTCCAGCGCCACTTCAGCGATGCCGGTGTCGGCCATGGCGCGCAGGGTTTGGGCGGCGAAACCGGGGGCTGGTTGGTGCAAATGTACCCTGATTTTCCCACCACAGGCCAAACCCACGGCCCAAGCACTCGCGTCGCTGACCCCGTAATCCGCCTGCCGCACCACGGCGGCAGGGTCGGAACCGTCGCTGTCCATGATTTCCAGCGCTTGGGCAATCACATCGCCTTCGACACAGCCACCCGACACGCTGCCCACGATGTGCCCATCTTCGCGGATGGCCATTTGCGAACCCGGACGACGCGGCGCGGAGCCCCAAGCGGAGACAACAGTCGCCAAGACCGCGTTTTTGCCGTCAATTTCCCACTGTTTGAGCGCTTCCAGAACGTCGAGATTTTCACTCATTCGATTGTGCCTTTGGCCGATTTTCAGGTTGATTCGGTGATTGGTTTCGGTGGATGGATTTGGTGGGTGAAATGGGTGGGTCGCGCTATCGAAGCTCGGTGAGAGCTTCACCTATTGCCGCCAGAGAGTCGAGAGAATGAACAGACACGCGACGCTCTGCGCAACGTTCCAAAATAGCAGCGCCGCGTGCAGAGGGCGCGTATTGGTCAAACCGCATCAAGGGGTTAAGCCACCACAGACGCGAAAACCGGGAAAGCCGGTGGGCTTCAGAGGCTAACAGGCTGGTGTCGCCCCGCTCCAAGCCATCGGTGATGAGCAAACACGTCCCGCCGCTGGACAAAACGCGGCGCAGATGGCGGCGGTTGAACGCGGCAAGGATTTCCCCCAACCGCGTCCCACCAGACCAGTCCGTCACCCGGTCAATGGCGGATTTCATGGCTTTGTCTGGGTCTTTGCGGCGCAGGTCACGGGTGATTGACGTGAGGCGCGTGGCGAAAACAAAGGTCTCCACTGGGCTTTCCAGGCGCTGTGCCAAAGCGTGTGCGAAAATCAGCGCCGGGCGCGTGTAGGCGTCCATCGACCCCGATACGTCGGCAATAATCACCAAGGGATCCGGCCGCCGCTGACGCTGCCGCCGATAAAGACGCTGCAGCTCGCCCGCTGTGCGCGGCATGCTCTTTAGGCTCGCGGAAAGATCGATGCGGCCCGCACTTGCGCGCTTGAACCGCCGCGTGGGGCGGGGCTTGAGCGACGTGGCGAAGCGCCGGATCAGGGCTTCTGCTTGGGCCGTTTCTTCCGCTGACATGGCGGCAAAATCGAGGGTCTGCAAGCGTTCGGTCTTGGTCGCTTGGGTTGCTTGGTGTTGGACCTCCACGGTTTGGCCAACGTCGGTTTGCGGCTGATTGGCCCGCAAGGCGTCCTCAAGCGCTTTTGGCAAATCTTCGCGTTCGGGGACGTCGGGTGCGTGGTCGCTGTCGTCCGCCTCGGCGGTGAAACCGCTCGTTGGCTCACGCCAAAACAGGGCAAAGGCAGCGCTGAACAGCGCGCGATCTCGACGGTTTTTAACCAAAGCCGCACTCAGCGCCGCCTTGGCTTGACGCCGGTCGGTCATATCCACCGTTGCCAGTGCTTCCGCCGCCAAACCAGCGCTGTCAAAGCCCAAAGCCATGCCTGACCGACGCAGCAAATCGGCGAACCCGGCGATATTGTCAGCAAGGTGACCGGCTTTGACGTTGGTGGTATCAGAGGTCACGATCCACCGCGTCCCGGACTAGAACAACACTTGCGCATCGCGCTGCAGCCCGCTGAGGTCGTTCAGAATGGCCCGCGCCCGCTCGCCCCGAATGGCGGCTAGATCGTCCTGATACTTCAAGACAGCGCCAAGGGTGGCATCAACGATTGTGGGATCGAGAACCGCGGCATCAAGGGCGACGAGTGCCCGGGCCCAATCGAGCGTTTCAGCCACGCCGGGAGCTTTGAAGACGCCTTCGTTCCGCAGCGCTTGGACGAAATCGACGACTTGGCCGGATAGCTGCGCGGGCACCTGTGGCAGTCGGGTCCGCAGGATGTCCAATTCCAAGGTGCGCGAGGGAAACTCGACGTAGGCATAGAAGCAGCGGCGCTTGAGCGCGTCGTGGATTTCACGGGTGCCGTTGGCGGTCAAAATGGTGATTGGCGGCTGAGTGGCTTCGATCGTTCCCAGCTCCGGCACGGTGATTTGCCAGTCTGACAAAAGCTCCAACAGGAACGCTTCAAACGCGGCATCGGCGCGGTCGATCTCGTCGATCAGCAACACGGCACGCTTCCCGCTTGGGTGCCGCAGAGCCTGCAGCAGGGGACGAGCGAGCAAGAACCGCTCGTCGTACAAATCCGCGCCGGTGTCGCGCTTGAGCTCCAGCAACTGCGCGGCAACGTTCCAATCATAGAGCGCGGCGGCCTGGTCCAAGCCCTCGTAACACTGCAACCGCACAAGCGGCAGGTCGAGCGCCTGTGCCAACGCCTGGGCAATGGCCGTTTTACCGGTTCCCGCCTCGCCCTCCAAAAACAGAGGCCGGGTGAGTTTCATTGCAAGGTGGATGGCCGTCGCAAGCTCAGTGTTGGCGATGTAGCCGGTATCGGCCAGCGCGCTTTGCGCGGCGGTGACGGAGGGAAAGACATCGCCCGAAAAGGCGGCCGGGTTCGGTTCCGAGTGCGGGTTTGGTTCCGAGTGCGGGTTTGGTTCCGAGTGCGGGTTCGGTTCCGGGTTCGGGTGCGGGGCGTTGCTCACAGATCGACGCCCCGTCCGCAAGGCTCGCGCCGGGTGAGCAGCGGCATCATGCTGCGTTCTCGCCTTCACCGTCAGCGGCGGTGTCGTCTTCATCATCGAGCTTACCGCCGACTTGTTCGGCAAAAGCGTCAAAGAACTTGTCCGCGTACTTCTTGGCCGTGTTGGTCATCAACCGTGCGCCCAATTGAGCGATTTTTCCGCCCATGTTGGCGCTGACCTCGTAAGCGAGTTCGGTGCCGCCGTCGATGTCCGTCAGATGCACGGTGGCGCCACCCTTAGCAAAGCCAGCAGCACCGCCTGTGCCTTCGCCGACCAAGCGGTAGGATTCAGACGGAACGATATCGACCAATTCCACATTGCCTTTGAACTTGGCTTTGACCGGTCCGATTTTCGCGCCAACTTCGGCGGCAAACGCGTTCTCGCCGGTGGACTCGAAACTCTCACAACCGGGAATGCAAGCTTGCAGCACCTCGGGGTTATTGAGCGCGGCCCAAACCGTGTCCCGGTCTGCTTTCAATCGTGACGATCCGGTCATTTCCATGCTGTTTCCTTCCCAAAGGCGATTAATTGGCACATGTGAATAAGAGAGGCTCTGTATCCCTACATAGACGCTGGACCCTGTGCCGCACTGCCTAGTACCCTATGTTCAGCTATGAAAATAGGCACGGCTCTCAACGAGGGCCAGTGATTTTTGGGAGAATTGTGATGGGTATTGTTGAGAAATTCTCAACAGGCGCTTCTGTGCGTCGATTGGAAGATGAGCGTTTTGTTACCGGACAGGGCCAATACACCGATGATGTGAACATCGACGGCCAAGTTTATATGGTGGTGGTTCGTTCACCCTTTGCCCACGCAATCATCAAGTCCATCAACACCGATGACGTCAAAGACGCAGACGGCGTTCTGGGCGTTTATACCGGCGCTGACTTCGTTGCCGCTGGTGGCGCGAATAAAATGCCCTATGCCATCGTTGGCCAAGAAAGCGCCAAGCCCGACCGGACGATTTTGGCCGATGGTCGGGTTCGGTTTGCTGGGGAGCCGGTGGCGATCATTGTTGCCGAGACACAAGCACAGGCCGAAGAAGCCTCAGAACTGATCGACGTGGACTACGACATCCTAGATGCCGTAACCGACATCGAATCCGCCATCGCGCCCGATGCGCCGCTGGTCCATGACGATGCGCCGGGCAACATCGCCTTTCGCTGGCGCGGTCAAGGCGATGACGCGCAAATGGAGCAAATCCTGTCCGAAGCCGAAACGGTCGTTGAGATGCGGCTTGAAAACAACCGCGTGATTGTGGTGGCGATGGAGCCGCGGGCTGCTGTTGCGCATATGGACGGCGACAAGCTGACCGTCATCACCAGCACGCAAGGTGGCTGGGCTCTGAAGGACCGCTTGTCGGCGTGTTTGGGGCTGGAAAAAGAAAACGTGCGCGTGGTGACACCGGACGTTGGCGGCGGTTTTGGGATGAAAGCCTTCACCTACCCCGAGCAATATCTTGCGCCGTTTGCGGCGATCCAGCTGGGTCGGCCAGTCAAGTGGCTGGCCGGACGCGGGGAATCCATGCTGTCCGACAACATGGGTCGGGATCACATTTCCAACGCCAAACTGGCCTTGGACAAGGATCACCGGATTACGGGCATCGACATCCACTCCTATGCCGGCATGGGGGCGTACTTCTCGCAATTTGCGCAAGGGATCCCGACGATGCTGCAGGAAAAAATCCTGCCCGGCGTCTATGATATTCCAGCCTCGCGCTTTCGCGTGGACGGCGTCTTCACCAACTCCACCCAGATTGACGCCTATCGCGGTGCGGGGCGACCGGAGGGGATTTATCTGCTTGAACGCTTGATGGACGTGGCGGCGAAGCACGTTGGGATGGATCCGATCGAGTTCCGCTCGCTAAACTTCATCAGACCGGAGCAAATGCCATACAAAACCGCTGTGGGCCTGACGTACGACGTGGGTGAATTTGAAAAGCTCATGCGTGCGGCGCTGGTGAAGGCTGACTATGATGGCTTGGCAAAGCGCCAAGCGGCGTCGGCGGCCAAGGGTCTGCGCCGGGATATGGGGCTGTGCTACTATGTCGAGTGTACTTTGGGTGCGCCGCATGAGGATTCGACCTTCACCTTTAACCCAACGGGCCAGCTGGAAGTCACCGTTGGGACGCAATCCAACGGCCAAGGTCACGAGACGGTTTACGCGCAAGTTGTTCACGAACAAACCGGTGTGCCGATTGAGGATATTGTCATCGTTCAAGGCGATACGGACCGGATCAAGAATGGTGGCGGCACGGGCGGCTCACGGTCCTTGATCGCGCAGGCGATTGCCATGCGCGCGGCGGCGCGGGCGCTGATCGAAAAGGCGCAGGATCATGCGGCTGAGAAGCTCGAATGTGCGCCGGAAGACCTGAGCTTTGACGATGGAGCCTTCCGCGTTTCGGGAACCGACATCAGCTTGGATCTGAAAACGCTCGCGGGCGGGTTGCCGCAAGGCACGCTGGACGTGGAAGCGGGACACGATGACTATACATCGACCTTCCCCAACGGCTGTCACATCGCTGAAGTCGAAGTGGACGAAGAAACCGGTGTTGTGACGCTGGAAAACTACGTGGTCGTGGATGATTTTGGACTGCTGTACAACCCGCTGGTGGTGCAGGGTCAAGTCCACGGCGGGATTGTTCAGGGATTGGGCCAGGCGCTGATGGAACGCACGGTTTATGATGAGACCGGTCAGCTGCTGACGGGATCTTTCATGGACTACACGGTGCCGCGGGCTGACACGATTTCGGACATTGATTTCACCCACATGGGCGTGAAATCGCTGAACAATGAGATGGGCATCAAGGGCTGCGGTGAAGCGGGTACGGTTGGCGCGTGTGCAGCGGTGATGAATGCGATTCAGCGCGCGCTTGACCCCTTGGATGTTGGCTTTGTTGATATGCCGGCGACACCGGATCGGCTGTGGCGGCAAATTCGGGCGGCGTCCTAGACCTCATCGGACGTCCGCAGGGGAGTCTTGACCAAAATGCCGGACCCTGCGGGTCCGACGCTTTCCGCGTCACCCATCCGTTGGATGGGCGACGCCGCTGGAGTCTCTGGGCCCAAATTCGGTTGCGCCGACGCTGGACCGCGCTAACGCGCGCGCCAGCGCGTCGCGCAACCCACGCAGGTTAATCAAACTTTCCACACCACCGGTTTTCTTTGCGCATACAGGTGTTTGTGCTTCACTTCCGCTTTCGCATCATGCGCGCCGGAGGAGCACCACCATGACTGTTACCACGTCTCAAACCATTGGCACTCAAGCCCTGCCCCACACCACGATCACGGTTGATGGGCTCAGCATGGCGGTGGTTGATCAGCCGGCAACCCCCGGCGCCAAGGAAGGCCGCACGCTGGTCTTCCAGCACGGCAATCCGACCAGTTCCTATCTGTGGCGCAACATCATGCCGGCTTTGGCCGACTTTGGACGGTGCGTTGCCATTGATCTGATCGGCATGGGACACTCGGATAAGCTGCCTGACAGCGGGCCGGGACGCTATACGTTTGACGACCACCGGCATTATCTCGACGGCGCACTCGACGCGCTGGACCTAGGCGACGACATCATCTGGGTGATCCATGACTGGGGCTCAGCGTTAGGGTTTCATTGGGCCCACCGCCATTCGGCACGGGTCAGCGGGCTGTGTTACATGGAAGGCATCCCCGGCGTTATTCCAAGCTGGGATGACTGGCCGGAGGCGTCGCGCCGGGTGTTCCAAGGCTTCCGATCCGACAACGGCGAGGCCATGGTTCTCGACAAAAACATTTTTGTCGAACGCGTGCTGCCGGGCTCTATTCTCCGCACGCTCAGCGAAGTCGAAATGGACCACTATCGCGCACCGTTTCTCGAACCCGGTGAAGACCGCCGCCCAACGCTCACTTGGCCCCGCCAGATCCCCATTGCGGGCGAGCCGCAGGCGGTTATTGACGTCGTCCAAGGCTATCAGGACTGGCTTACCCAAACCCAAACGCCGAAATTGTTCATCAACGCGGAACCGGGCGCAATCCTCACTGGCGCATCACGCGAATTCTGTCGTACCTTCCCCAACCAGAGCGAAGTGACGGTCAAGGGCTCTCACTTCATTCAAGAAGACAGTCCACATGAAATCGCCGATGCCGTTGCATCTTGGCTCAGGAGGATCGATGACGCCTAAAACCGAGCTTGCTGCTCAAGACAAATCATTGAGCAAGAAGGCCTATGAGCGGGCGCTCAAAGACCTGCATGTCAAACTGATCCGCATGCAGAATGACATCCGTGCCAGTGGCGCCCGCGTGCTGGTGATCTTTGAAGGGCGCGATGCGGCGGGAAAAGGCGGCGCGATCAAGCGCATCACCCAGCCGCTGAACCCGCGCCAAGCCCGGGTCGTCGCGCTCAGCAAGCCCACGGAACGCGAGCAGCATCAGTGGTACTTTCAGCGCTATATTCAGCACCTCCCTGCCGCCGGCGAAATGGTGCTGTTTGATCGGTCTTGGTACAACCGCGCCGGCGTCGAACCGGTCATGGGCTTTTGCAGCGAGGCACAGCATCAGGACTTCCTCGCCGCTGTCCCAACCTTTGAAAAACTGCTGGTCGACGATGGCATCCAGATCATCAAATACTGGTTCAGCGTGACAGCCACCGAGCAAGAACGCCGCCTGCAGGCGCGAACGGATGACCCCACCAAACGGTGGAAGATTTCGCCCATCGACGTGCGGGCGCGGGAAAAATGGGACGACTATAGCCGGTGCAAAGACCTGATGTTCGAACACACCCACACGGCATGGGCGCCCTGGCACGCCGTAGACAGCAATAACAAGAAGCGGGCGCGGCTGAATTGCATCGCGCATTTGCTGAGCCAAATCCCACATTCCCCGCGGGAGGCCGAGATCCAAAGCCTGCCACCGCGCAGCGTTGAGCCCGAGAGGCTCAGTCGTTCCGGAACCGAACAGGCGCTGCTGATCCCCGAACCGTTTTAAGGGGCGGCTGTAAACAGCAAGAGGGGACGCCGCCGATGCAACGTCCCCTCTCTTATAACGAACCAGCGGATCCTGCGATCAGCTGAAATCCCGATGGATTAGTAGCGGGGGCAGTGCGAGCCAGCGCCAATAATGCCACCAACACCAGCACCAGCGATACCGGAGAGCAGCAGCTCATCACGGTTGATCGGGCCAGCCCAGTCCAGCACTTCGTCAGCCAGCGCGTACGCGGCCAAACCAGCCAAACCACCAACCAGCGCGCTTGGCACGACACAGTTGCCATTCGGGTGGACGTAGTAGGCGCTGTCGCCGTGCCCGTCGTGACCTTCAGCATTGCCGTAGTACGGGGCATAAGCCGGTGACACACAGGCACCCAAACCCAAAAGGCTCAGGCCAGCGGCTGCAATTGCAATCTTCTTCATCACTTAGTGATCTCCATCTCCACGATTCCTCTAGGTATGCCGTATACCTCAGCGTGCGACAACCCATCGAAGTCGTATAATTAAGCCAGTTTCAAGCCGGTTTTCATCGTTTGTTATCCAAGCTTGCCCCATCCACCGCCAGTAAAAACAACTGTAAGCAGAGATGCAATCCTTACGACTAATTATGAGAATACTAGCACCCAAATGTGTAATTTAAGTGTTCATCAGTATGCATTGGCCTCAAAGAATTTGAGCGTTTTTCGCCTTAAATTGCGGAACAGCCAGCTTTTTCGCCCAATTTGAGGATTTTTTTGGGAAAAACATACTATGGAGTGCAAATGGCAGGACATTTGCAACTAACGCCTCCAAATGACGGGGCTGTTGCGTTGGTGCGACGGCTCGCACCTTTGGAACGAACGAATGAAAAAGCTCTTTCAAGCTCTAAAAGCATCTATCCACAAGCCAGCAGCGCGCTGGACCACTTTTGCCATTCTCGCCTTTGGCGCACTGGGACTGAGTGCACCGGCTCAGGCACAGCTGGCGGATCGCAAAGCAGGCGACGCCATCCTTATTATGGATTACTCCAATTCCATGTGGGGCCAAATCAATGGTGTGCCCAAAGTCGATATTGCACGGGACATCATTGAAGAGAACTTTGGCAGCTGGAACCGACTCACCAATTTGGGTCTGCTGTCCTATGGTCACCGCTATAAGAACGACTGTGCTGATATCCAATTGATCTCACCACCGGGTGAGCTGGATACATCCATCGTCGAACGCTTCCTCGCCCAGGCCCAGCCGAAGGGCCGCACGCCCCTCACCTCCGCGATTGAGCAGGCGGCGAGTTACTTCATTGCCAACGGCAAGCCAGCGAACGTCATTCTGTTGACTGATGGCATCGAAAGCTGTGACCGCGATCCCTGCGCCACCATCGGTGCGCTGCAAGACGCTGGCCTGAGCATGACAGCGCACGTCATTGGCTTTGGCGTGACAGAGGAAGAAGGCAGCCAGTTGAGCTGCATCGCCTCGATCACGGGTGGCGAATACCTCACCGCCGCCAATGCCGACGCCTTGGATTTTGCCTTCAAGGAAGCCATTGAATTGGTGCAACTCAACGACGAGATCAGCGATCTTCAGGGTATGATCGGTCAGTTGAAAGACACCTTGGGTGCATCACAGCAGGACATCATCAACCTGGCTGCTGAAAATTCCCGACTCGCAGAACAGGGGAACCAGTTGCAGTCTGAGCTTTCCCAGCTGCGGTCAATGAAAGACGATCTCCAAAGCCTGTACAACGCGTTGCAAAACCGTGCTGCTGACCTCGAAGGCCGGAATAGCGCTCTGCAAACCCGCGCGGCTGACCTCGAAGGCCGGAACAGCGCTCTGCAAACCCGCGCGGCTGACCTCGAAGGCCAGAATAACGCGCTACAAACCCGCGCGGCGGATCTGGAAGTTCGGAACAGCCAGCTGCAAGTCATGAAGGGCGAGTTGCAGGCCCAGAACAGTGATCTGCTGAACCAGACCTCACAGCTTCGCCAAGAGCTGTCGCAACAAACCGGTCGCCTGAACGCAACCGAAGCTGCGCTGGATGACACGCAAGCCACTTTGCGCGACACCAAGAGCGAACTGGCGGCAACGCTGGATTCCCTGCTGGGCACTGAAAAAGCCCTGTTCGATACCAAACAGGTGCTGATGGACACGGAAGGTGACCTGCTCAACACCCGCGGTGAGCTGCGCGCCACACGCAATGATTTGATGGATACACAGCGCCTGTTGAATGAAACGCAGGACGACCGTGACCGTCAGGTGAAGCTGGTTGGCAATCTGCGCGACGAGATTGACGGCCTGCGGGACGATCTCTCGGCGTCTTCGACGGCAAATCTTGATCTGACACAAATGAACGCGGATCTGCTGAACGAAAACGGCTCTCTCCGGGCTGCGATTGACCAAATGCTGAACCTGCTGACCAGCGGTAACGAGGCGCTGAAGTCCGCGTTCTCCATCGGCAATATCGTATCAATCGAAGTCAGCGAAAAAGCCCGAATGTCGGCCATGTCGGTTGATGAAGCAGAGACCGCACCAATGGCCTCTGATTCTGACACCTCAAGCACGGATCAATAAGGGCTGGGTTTACCGACGCAGTGATGGGCCAAAACCTCATCACTGTGTCGTGCCCGACGGGCGTTTGGATGGACCGACAAGAACCACCCCCAGCTGCCAACTTCGTTAAAGCCATGAAACTATATGGCAAGTGCATTTTAATTCGCGGCGTCAGACCAAGATTTGAGAACTTCTGATGCAAATCGCGAACACATTTGCGGAATTTCGAAGGATGGATGGCTCTTCCGATCGGACAAGAAAACTGAACGCATACATATTGCTACAAGATAGATCATAAAACGATCATATTTGCTTAAGATTGATAAAATTATGCGCCTATATAGTGAATATCAACTTGAAAATGAATAAATCAATGATGATTGGCACATCGGTTGCCTATCCATTGTGGAGAACGGACACATTCTGTCTGGGCTTTGCAAAGTCGATTTCAACATGAGTCGATACTTAGGAGATTCAAAATGCCCAACATAACAAGAACAGCCTTTTTTGCTGTCAGTTTGTTGGCGACCACGTCGCTTACGGGGGTAGCTCACGCGCAAACGGGCTACAGCAAATCCGGCACTAATTTCGTGCCAGCACAACAAGGCGCGCCGATTGTGTCCTACACACAGGATGGCACAAGCTACCAGTCTTATGGCCAGGGGCCACAGGGGTACACCAAAGGGGTCGCGCCGACGGTGCAATACGCGCCGATCGAATACGTGCCGGAACAGCCAGCGGTCTACGAGGCTGCTGTTGTCCCGGTTGTCGAGTTTGAGACCTCCCCCATCTCTGACGACATCATGATCGATGATTCCGAGTTCAGCGATCCGGTCGCGATCGAGTCCGACTTCATTGATACGGATTTCATTGACCCGGAGATCGATTCCCTCATCGACGAACTGGCCGACGAGGATTTGGACTTCGTTGATCCGGTAAAGGTCGCTGCGGCGAATTTCATCCGACTGAACGGCGGCTATGGCTTCGCGTCGATGGGTTCCTTTGGCTACGGCGCGCAAAGTGGATCCACGGATTACGCTACGCAAGACCACTACACCTCCGACATTCAAATGCGCGGTCCATCGGGCTCCTTCCGCGCTGATGTTGCGTCTTTCTTTGTTGATGGTGGCTTCGGCTACTTCAATCAGACGGCGACCGACGACGTTGACGATGATCTTGATGGGCTGATTGGTTCCGCAGACACGGCTGTTGGTCCGGAGTTCTCCTTCGTCGATGGCACACAGACCGACGCTGCCGGCTTCACGTCAGCGACGTTCCAAACGACGGATGTCTACATCAGTGGTGACATCCTGCGGACAACCTATGAGCGGACCTCGACGTTGACCGACTTTGGCGGCGCAGCGGGCTACTCGTTCAACTTCGGTGGCGGGCTTGGCCTTGGTATCGGTGTAGGCGGTCGTCGTATTCAGGGTTCGGACACCATCGCCGTCACGCAAGAAGCGCAGGATTCAACAGGCACCGCCTTTGACGAGAGCGCCTTTAGCTACTCTGACCACAACCTCGAAGTGGCTTACGCTGGCAATTACATTGGCCCCGTCGTTCGCTTGAACTTTGACCAGAACCTTGGCAGCCGCCTTTCTGCACACTTCGGCGGCTCCGCACAGGCGCTTTACAGCCAGCGCACGTTGGACGCCAAGCAGACGGATACAGCCGGCACGACGATCTCTGAAATCTCGCAAGTTGCCGCAAACGGCTTTGCGTTTGCTGGTGAGCTGGATGCAGGAATTGGGTTTGCTGTCACCGACAATTTATCCCTGTCCGTTGGCGGCTTTGGTTCCTTCCTCTCCTCCGCGCCCGGCTTCGTACCCTACGACACCGAATTAGCGACCGAAGGAACGGGTGACTTCGCGACCATTTCGGATCAGTCGCTGGTGACTTATGGCTTAAAGGGTTCCCTGTCGCTCCGCTTCTAGGATAATGGCATCGCCAAAAGGGGCTTAAAGGGCATCTCCTAAGACTTTACGCCCCCTGACGGCAAACGCTTGAGATCAAGGCCGCTGGTTCTTCCACCAGCGGCCTTTCTTTTTGCCCGGCACCCCAGCAGCCAAAGCACCCTACCCGGCGATCCAGCCACGGATCCGGTCCTTTCTGGAAAAGATCATCCTAAGTCTGGCACAGCGCCAGTCGCATATATTCTCATGTCCAACATTACGCGCCTTATTACTGCAGTACGTTATGCACCTTCTTTAACGGAACATATTATGCGCCCTCGTGATGCAGAAAATTTGGTTAATTCAAAAAGGATTTTTATGGGATTACCCCATTAATGCGAACTATTTTAGCCGATTTTAGTTTTTTACAATTTTATAAACCACTAATTTTTTTCGATTTGCGCCTGTATTACCTGACTAATCTTCTTGGCATAGGCGTTGCAGCCATGGGTACCAACAAACCGAGGCAACCATATTTTCTGTCTCGGCCAATATTTAAGAAACCTATTGGAAACTAAGCCATGAACCACGCGAAATTTATCGCGTCTGCCGGCGCGATTTTGCTGGCGACCTCTGCCCTAACGAGCGCTGCATCTGCTCAAGTCGTTTTCAAGAGCGCTTCAGCGTCTCCCGCCAAAACTCAGGTTTCCTCGTCCTACGGCGGGAGCCCTTCATACCAGGCTGCAAGCCCTGCACCGAGCTACCCAAGCTACGTGCTCGCGCCGCAGCAACTGGCCCCTGTCCCTATGCCCCTCCCGGCGACCTACGCGATGCCTGCTGCATCGCAGTACCAGTATGCACCGGCGCCAACGTACGTTGCGCCTGCTGCATCTCAAGCGACTTATGCCGCGCCAACGTCGGCTCAGCCGTCCTATGCCGGTTTGTCGCCTGCTCCCACTGTTCAAATGGATGCTTACGGCAACCCCATGATGAACTATGGCATGGAACCAGACTCCTCCCAGATTGCTCCTGCCCCCGAGGCCCAAATGTACGTGGACCACACTCACGAATATATGGAGCACGACCACGCGTTCGTTGAACACTCCCACGGATACGAACAGCACCAGCACAGCCACGAGCACCCAGAAGCACGATTTATCTCTGACGAAGAGCCGGACCTCCCAGAGGACTTGCTCCCCGAAGAGATCGTGATTGATGAAATTGTGGTTGCCAACGATCCGATCGAAGAACCCTACATCGAAATCAACCCGAACATCCCTGATTTCGAGTTGAATGAAGACACGATCGTTATCGAAGACACGCCGTACTACGGCGGTCCAACCCGCAACAACGCGGCGCGCTTGTCGGTTGGCTACGGTTACGCCACCTCCGGCAACTTTAACTACGGCATCGAGGGCAATTACACCTCCGATTCCATCGATTCCGCAGACTGGACCAGCACCGGCGGCGCATCGACAAACAACGGCACCGCTTGGATTGACGAAGAACTGCAGCACAAGGGCATTTACGGCTCCTTGAAAGCGGACGCGGGCAACTTCTTCATCGATGCGGTCGGCGGCTCCTACCAGGTTGAAGATTACGCTATCTCCCAAGTGTACAACCTGGCTGAAGCGCAGGCTGACTCCGCGACCCTGATCGGTCCAGCCGCCCTGACGGTTGACGGCGACATCGCGGCGTTCTCTGGCCTGTTTACCTACGGTTCCGGCGATGGCATCGAAGTTGACGCCTATGACTCCATGGAAGTGATCGCCAACATTAACTCCAGCATCAACGATTTTGGCGGCGCAGCGGGCTACCTGATTAACCTTGCTGGACTGCCATTGAACGTGGGTGTTGGTATCGCGGGTAAGTCCCTGAACCGCACAACGAATGTGGATGTAACCGGCGTCCTGACCGAAGTTACGTCCGGTGAACTGACCTCGGCAACCTTTACCGACCACACCTACACCGAAGAAGTTTACGGCACGTACGTTGGCCCAACGCTTCGGGTGAACTTCGATCCAAACGTCACCGGCTCGCTCAGCGCGCACTTCGGTGGTTCGGTCCAGGCGCTCTACGGTAACTCCATGATGACCACGACGCAGGAATATCTCGGCACAACCTACATGGCCGAAGCCAGCGATACGGGCACACTGGTGACCGGTGAGATCGATGCGGGCCTGTCGCTTTCCCTGACACCGAACGTGCGGATTGGCGCAGGCGTCTTCGCCGGCATCACCTCTGGCGCGCCGATTGTGACAGGCGCAGTGGATGGCACAGCTGTCGACGCGGCGGATCGCATGCCCACACTGGGTCGCGGCAGCTGGCAAAACTACGGTCTTAAAGGCTCCATCTCAGCGAGCTTCTAAGCCCCTTCTAACCCCGAGCCTAAAACTCGAAAGAAAAGGCCCCGCCGGTCAAACCAGCGGGGCCTTTTTTTGTCTCAACGCAGCGCGGGACCACGCCGCTAAGCGGAAAGGCGCATCACCCGGCCTGTGTGGTAGTCCACATCGCCATGCAGCAGATTGAACGTCAGCAGGTACTTGGCATAAGCGCCAACGCCGTAATCCTGCGTCATCCCCATGCCGCCATGCAGCTGGATGGAATCTTCGCAAACATGGGTCGCCGCTTTGCCGATCTTGGCTTTTGCCAGTGACGCCGAACGCAACAGCGCATCACCGCTGGCTTGGTTTGCCTGATTGGCCGCCCAGATCGACATGGATCGCGCGTCCTGCACTTCCATATTCATATCCACCAAGCGGAACTGCAGCTCCTGAAAGGCTGCGAGCGGGCGCCCGAACTGCTTGCGGACAGACAAGTATTCCTTGGTCATATCCAGCGCAGCCTGCATCGCGCCCACGGCAACGGCGCATTCTGCAATGGTCAAACGGGCAACGGCGGCCTCGATCTCAGCGAGACCCACACCGTCAATCCGCTCTGCTGCGACGCCGTCGAACTGCAAATCAGCGAAAGGTCGGCCATCTTGCAGGGGGTAATTGAACACCGTGGCACCGTCGGCGGTCAGGGAGACGCGGTACAGCCCCACGTCGTCACCGTCCTTGGCGCTCACCAACGCGTGGGTCGCAGCTGCAGAAATCGGCGCGAGGGTCTTGGTCCCCGTGATCTTGCCGTCTGCGACTGTGGTCCCAGCCGGGGTCAGCGCATACCGCTGGCCGCGTTCGTACAGACCCAGCGTGTAGGCGTTGCTGTCTTCGAGGATGTCTTCGCGACCACCGGCAAGCGCAGAAACGGCGGTCATAACGTCCATAACCGGCTCCAGCACCAATCCCGGCCCAAGCGCTTCACCAACGATCATGGCATCAAAGGCGTCACCGCCCAATCCGCCCTGCTCTTCGGCAATTTGAACAAGGTTCAAGCCAAGGTCCGCCAATTCGTTGGCAACGCCTGCGTCGTGCCCTGCGCTTTGAGCCATATAGCTCTTGCGTTGATCAAGGCTGTAACGGTCCGCAACAAACTTGCCGACGGTATCTTGCAACATGCGCTGCTCGTCGCTGAGCGAAAAATCCACGGTCCCCTCCTCTGTGGTCTTGTTCTTTTTATGAGTTCGCGGGCCGTTAGGCCGTCAGCATGGCTTTCGCAATGATGGTCCGCTGGATTTCGTTGGAACCACCAAAGATCGAGAGCTTTCGGTTGTTCAGGTAGGAAGGCGCGGCGCCGGCGGCGTAGTCAGGGCCAAGCGGCGGTTCATTCCGGCCGTGCAACACCAAATCCTGCTGCTCGACCGCCGCAGCCGGGCCGACCGCTTCCATGATCAGGCGCGTGAGCTTTTGATTCAGGTCAGAACCGCGGATTTTCAGCATGCCGGCAAAGGTCAGATCAGACTGGTTCTTGGCATCCGAGAGAACGCGCAAGTTGGTGACTTCCAGCGCTGTCAGATCCATTTCGATCTCCGCCAGCTTTTGCGAGAAGAACACATCGTCCACCAAGCGCTCACCGGTTTCTGTACGCTCTTGGCCGGCAATGTCCTTGAGGCGGTTCAGCTGGTTTTTCGCGTAGCCAATCTGCGCAATGCCAAAACGCTCGTGCGCCAGCAAGAACTTGGCGTAATCCCAACCCTTGTTTTCCTCACCCACCAGGTTCTCCGCCGGGATGCGAACATTGTCGAAGAAGACTTCGTTCACCTCATGATAGCCATCGAGCAAGATGATGGGCTTTACGGAAATCCCAGGCGTATTCATGTCCAGCAGCATGAAGGAAATCCCCTCCTGCGGCTTACAATCGCTGTCGGTACGGGTCAGGATGAACATCATGTCCGCGTGCTGGGCGTAGGTGGTCCAGGTCTTCTGGCCATTGAGCACATACTCGTCGCCATCGCGCACGGCGGTGGTTTTCAGCGAGGCCAAATCGGAGCCAGAGCCGGGCTCTGAGAACCCCTGACACCACCAATCATCAAGGCGAGCGATGCGCGGCAGGTACTTTTCCTGCTGCTCACGCGAACCGAAAGCCTGCAAGACGGGACCGACCATCGACACGCCAAAGGCCAAGCGACGCGGGCAGTCGTAAGCGGCCGTTACGTCATCGAAAATCTGATGCTGGATCGAAGTCCAATCGCGGCCACCCCATTCTTCTTTCCAGTTTGGAACGGCGTATCCATGCGCATAGAGGACTTTGTGGTAATCCACGATGTCCTGCTTGCTGAGACGATGGCCCAAAGCAATCTTTTGCCGGATTTCCGTCGACACATATGATTCACAGAACTCTTCAATTTGTTTCTTGAACGCTAGGTCTTCGTCTGAATGCTTTAAGTCCATGATGTCACTCCATTTATCCGGGTCACGTACCCTGAGTTTTCTCCGCAAAACTCACAACAGGCTTGATGCCGCAGTCATTAAGCAAACGCCCCTGCAGATCCTGAAAGGACTGCGCCTGATCGTTGTAGGTCGTGACCCGCTTGTTGTAGGCCGTAACCCGATCGACCAGTTGGTCGTTCATCGTCCGCACCGCCGCTTCTGCGCGGCGAATTTCTATCAACTGATAAGCCGCAGAGCGTAACTCCTCCACCGCCTCATCAATTTGCGCCTTCAACACCGTTTCCCCCTGATCACTGTCGATGAATGACATCACCAACTGATCAAAGTCCCCAACTTCGCGCGCGAAATTCGGGATGGCGTTTTCCATGGTTCTTTTTGCCAATTCCAGCGCCGAGACCGTGTCGCTGACCTCCCGCTGAAGGGTGAGAACCTCAGCATCGCTCGGGATCGAACTCTGAGCCGCCAAAAGCTGACTCAGGCTTGAATCCCGTAAGTCGATCAACTCATCACATGTTTGAGCTTGAGCCCCAATCGGACCAAGCCCAAGAAGCGCTAACGCAATGACAAACGAACGCATGAAAACCTCCAATTGTTCAAAAAAGTACAGTTGCCTCAGTCTAATACACTTTCTGAAACCAAGGCCAACTTCTTTGAATTTTAGGAACTTCAGGCGACCTCAAACAGTCCAGCAGCCCCCATGCCGCCGCCAACACACATGGTGACGATGGCATAGCGCTCCCCTTGGCGCTTCGCCTCCATCAACGCATGGCCAACCAGGCGTGCGCCGGTCATGCCGTAGGGGTGACCGATGGCGATGGAAGAACCGTTTACGTTCAGCTTCTCGTCCGGAATACCCAACTGATCCCGGCAGTACAGAACCTGCACCGCAAAGGCTTCGTTGAGTTCCCAAACACCAATGTCATCAACGGTCAAACCGTGCGCCTTGAGCAGCTTTGGAACCGCGAAAACGGGGCCGATGCCCATTTCGTCCGGCTCACAGCCCGCAACCGCAATACCGCGATAAAAGCCCAGTGGCTCGATTCCGCGCCGCTCTGCTTCACCGCGTTCCATGATCACGCTTGCCGCTGCGCCGTCAGATAACTGCGAGGCGTTACCGGCGGTGATCGTTCCGCCTTCGATCACAGTGCGCAAGCTGGAAACCTGCTCGTAGGTCGAGGGGCGCAAGCCCTCATCCCGGTCAACCGTGACTTCAACGTCGGAAACTTCCTTGGTTTCCTTGTCCATGACTTTCTTGGTCACGGTCATGGAAATCACTTCATCCTTCAACCGCCCCGCTTCGTTCGCTGCGATGGCTTTGGTCTGAGATGCTGCGCCATACTGGTCCATCACTTCACGCGATACGTTATAGCGCTTGGCGACCGTTTCCGCGGTTTGCAGCATCGGCATGTAGTAGTCTGGCGCGTTCTGCAGCACAGCAGGATCGAGCAAGCGGTGCGTGTTCTGGTGCTCGTTCTGCACCAGCGAGATCGACTCAACGCCGCCACCAACAACCGTGGTCATGCCGTCCGCGATGATTTGCTTGGCCGCTGTGGCAATCGCCATCATGCCCGACGAGCACTGGCGGTCCATCGTCATACCGGAAACAGTAACAGGCAACCCGCCGGCCAAAGCCGCTGAGCGGCCAATGTTCAGACCAGCCGAACCCTGCGGCATGGCGCAACCCATGACACAATCGTCGACGTCAGCGCCGTTGATGCCGGCCCGCTCAACCGCTGCGGCGATTGCTGCACCAGCGATTTCAGGGGCGCCGGTGTCGTTAAAAGCACCCCGGTAGGCTTTGCCGATTGGGGTTCTGGCGTAGGATGCAATGACGGCTTCACGCGCGCCCATATTGATGTTTGACATGACTTTCTCTCCTCCACTTAGGCCGCGCGGGCCTTGCTCCATTCATCGAACGTCTTTCCCTCTGCCACCAACTGCTCCAGCAGGGCCGCAGGTTTCCAGGAATGATCGCCGGTTTCCTCATAGCGCGCCTTGATCCGCGCCAACGTTTCAGCCAAGCCAACCGCGTCTGCGCGGTGCATTGGACCCCCCCGATAAGCCGGGTAGCCGTAGCCAAAGATGTAGGTGATATCGACATCGACCGGCCGCATGGCGATGCCCTCTTCGAGGACTTTGGCGCCTTCGTTGGTCATCAGGTCGGTCAGGGCGTTCAGGATTTCGTCATCGGAGTATTCCCGCCGCTCAATCCCCTTGCGCTCACTTTCCGCCAGCACCAGCGCCGTGACCTCAGCATTCGGCACCGGCACGCGAGACCCGTCGATGTAGTCAAAGAAACCGCCGCCCGTCTTCTGACCCAAGCGCCCCATCTCAACCACCTTGTCGGCGATGTGGACGTAACGCACGTTCGAAGACCGTGTGGCTTCCTGCTCCTTCCGGATGCGGTAGCCCACGTCCAAACCGGCGAGATCGGACATGGCAAACGGCCCCATCGGCATGCCGAAGTCGGTCCAAACCTTGTCGATCTGCTCCGGCAAACAGCCGTCTTCGAGCAGGATTGATGCCCAGCGGATGTATTCGTGCAAAATGCGATTGCCGACAAAACCATCACAAACGCCAACCAGAACCGAGACTTTACCCAGTCGCTTGCCCATGTTCATGGCGGTCAGGATCACGTCGTCAGCCGTCGCGTCACCGCGCACATTCTCCAGCAAACGCATGACGTTCGCGGGGGAGAAGAAGTGCATGCCAATCACGTCTTGCGGGCGCTTGGTCACGCTCGCAATCTGGTTAATGTCCAGCGTCGAGGTGTTGGTTGCCAGCACGCAGCCTTCTTTGCAGACCGCGTCGAGCTTGGTGAAGATATCCTTCTTCACGTCCATGTTCTCAAACACGGCTTCGATGACAATATCGACGTCAGCGAGGTCGTTGATGTCGGTGGTTCCGGTGAACAGGGCCATGCGCTGCTCAACCTGATCCATCGTCAAACGGCCTTTCTTGGCCGTGTTCTCATAGTTCTTGCGGCAAACGCCCAAGCCCTTGTCCAGCGCTTCTTGCGTTTGCTCCAGCACCTTCACGGGAATGCCCGCATTGGCAAAGCACATGGCAATGCCGCCGCCCATGGTCCCAGCACCGATGATCGCGGCAGTCTTCACCTCACGCGGCTTGGCGTCTGGATCCAAACCGGGGATCTTCGCCACTTCGCGCTCGCCAAAGAATGCGTGGATCAAACCACGCGACTGGTCGCTGGTCAGTCCTTGGACAAACAGCTCACGCTCCTTATCCATACCTTCTGCGAACGGCAATTCCGTTGAGGCCTTAACCGCTTCGAGGTTCAGCAGCGGTGACATCTGGCCCCGCGCTTTCTTCTCAATCTGCGCGCGTGCCGCTTCGAAGAAACCTTCTGGCGCAACCGGGTTGGGCATATTGGCAATCACCGGCCACGTGCCCGCAGCCGCCAGCTCCCGCGCTTTGGCCTTTGCCGCGCCAACAACGTCTTCATCAACCGCGTCGATCAGGCCCATGCCAAGGGCTTTGGGCGCTGGCACGTGCTTGCCCGTCGTGGCCATGTCCAACGTGGCTTCGACGCCAGCGATGCGGGGCATGCGCTGTGTTCCGCCTGCGCCGGGCAGGACGCCCAAGTGAACTTCGGGAACCCCCACCCGCGCTTTTGGATGCGCGATGCGTCCGTGACAGCCCAAGGTGACTTCCAAACCACCCCCCAGCGCCACGCCATTGATCGCAGCAACAATCGGCTTCGACGAGCGTTCGAGCTTGTAGATGGCATCGTTGAGGTTCGGGTCCATCGGCGGTTTGCCGAATTCAGTGATGTCTGCACCAGCGATAAAGGCCCGGCCTTCGCCCGTCACAATCGCGGCAACCAGCGCGCCATCAGCCTCCAACGCATCAACCGCAGCAATAATGCCAACCCGAACACCCAGACGCAGGGCGTTTACAGGTGGGTTGTCGATGGTGATCACAAGCACGTCGCCGTCCGCTTCCCAGCGAACAGGGTTGTCAGCAGTCATGGTTTCCTCCCAGATTAATCCTCTGTCGTACAAGGAGGGTCAAAGCCGGGAGGAGTCAAGAAAGGGCGCCTACATTGTCAGGGGTTTGTCGGCTTTGGTTAGGTCAGCCAACCGCTGTTTTGAGCGCGCTCAAAGAGTCGTTCGGTGCTTCGCCCAGCATGAAGTGGCCAATCTCCGGCAGCAGGATGTAACGACCGCCCTCTGCGGCCTCAGAAATCGCCTTGCCGTTCTTTGCTGGCGTCATCTTGTCTCGCTGTGCCGCAATCACAGTTGTCCGAACACTGAGCGCCGCCAAAGCGGCTTCGCCGCCTGCATAGGCGTTGCACGCCGCCATGTCGGTGCCGAGGATGCCGTCAGCCACACGCGGCATCACCATTTGCTTCGCACCGCCCTTGGCCCACGTCCCCGCGTTGATGTTGCCGCCCCAATGACCCGAGGGGCCGTGGCCCCAGTCCATCATCAAATCAACCGACTTTTCTTCCCGCGCATCTGCTGCACGCAGCAGCTCCGGGTGAACCGGCATTTTCGCGGTCGCGCCCATGAGGATCAGATGCTCAACGCGGTCCGCATGCTTGGATGCCAGATCCAACGCCACCAGCGAGCCCATCGAATGCCCAACCATCGTACAGGTTTGCACATCGACGGCATCTAGGAACTCAATAATCCACGCCGCCATATCCTCGACGGATTCAAGGGCTGGCCCGTCAGAGACCTTTTTGCCCACACCGTGACCGGGAAGATTTACGGCGAACAGGTTCCAACCGTGAAACGCGAAGTAACGGGATTGCATGGCCCAGACCGAGTGATCGCAACCGGAACCGTGGACAAACACGATATTCGGCTGGCCTTCTTTCGCCGGTTGACCCGCATCAAAGTACAGCGCCTGCGCGCCGCGAACTGTTACAGAATTCATGCTCGCTTACCCCTTCTAGCGCTGGCTGGCGCGCAAACTGGCACGCAGATCGTCGATGATGTCGTCAACATGCTCGATCCCAACCGACAGGCGGATCAAGTCATCCGGCACACCGGCCAGCTTTCGCTGCTCCGGCCCCAGCTGCATGTGCGTGGTCGAAGCGGGATGCACCAGCAGCGTCTTAGCATCACCAACGTTCGAAACGTGGCTGGCGAGCTTTACGCTGTTAATCAGCTTCCGCCCCGCATCAAAACCGCCTTTGACGCCAAAGACGATCATCGAGGTCGTCCCCTTCGGCAACTGGCGTTTAGCAACCGCATGATCCGGGTGATCAGGCAAATCAGGGTGACGCACCCACGCAACCGCTTCGTGGTTGGACAAGAACTCCAGCACCGCCTTCGCGTTCTGCAAGTGACGCTCCATGCGCAGGCTCAGCGTCTCCATCCCTTGGATCAGGTAAAACGCACTTTGCGGTGCAAGCACGGTTCCGAAATCGCGCAAGCCCTCTGTCCGCGCGCGGGCGATAAAGGCAGCCTGACCGAAATGTTCGGCGTAGGTCATGCCGGGGTAGCCTGCGTAGGGCTCGGTCATGGTTGGAAACTTGTCCGACGCCGCCCAGTCAAAGTTGCCGCCGTCCACAATGAAGCCGCCCATCGTAACGCCATGCCCGCCGATCCACTTGGTCGCCGAATGCACCACAATGTTCGCGCCATCCTCAAACGGACGATACTGCGTGGGCGGGGTGAATGTGCTGTCGATCACCAGCGGGACACCCGCCTCCTGCGCAATCGCAGCCGCACCGGCGATGTCCAGAACATCCAGCCCCGGATTGCCGATCACCTCGCCGTAAATCATCTTCGTATTCGGCTGCACCGCTGCCTTGATCGCCTCAAGGTCTGAACCATCCACAAAGGTTGTGGTGATGCCAAACCGTGGCAGGGTCAGCTTCATCAGGTTGATCGAGCCACCATAGAGCGCCTTGGTCGCCACAATATGATCGCCCGCCGACAGCAGGGTTGCGATGGTCAGAAACACCGCCGCATGCCCCGATGACAGCCCCAACGCCCCAACACCGCCTTCCAACGCCGCAATCCGCTCTTCCGCGGCTGAAACCGTTGGGTTGCCGATGCGCGAGTAGATATAGCCACCGGTCTCCAAGTTGTTCAACGAGGCCGCGTGCTCTGTGTCGTCGTAGACATAGGCGTTGGTCTGGTAAATCGGAACCGCTTGTGCGCCGTTGCGCGGGTCTGGCGTTTGACCAGCGTGCAGCGCCAATGTTTCTGGGCGCAAGGAAGAAGCTTCAACCATGGAGAACCGTCCGTTCTTTGAGGGCTAATCGAATGTTGGGTTATCACTAGCCTCTGGCCTTGGGGAACTGCAAGCGCATCCTCCGCAGGGAACCACGGCGCTTAGAAACCTTTACCAGCCGCCATCCGCAGAAACTGCGCGCACCAGTAAGCCAGCGCATCGGGTCTTTCAATATGCAGCAAATGCCCGCCTTGGATTTGAACGCTGAACCAGTCTTTGCGTCCTTCAAGCCCGTCAAAGGCCCGCTTGAACGGGTTGCCTGCCCCTTGATGCGCTGACGCACCGATGAAGGCTTTGCGCGCCATGCCATCGAACAACACAGCAGCGTCCGCGCTGATGCCCTCTTCTAGACTGCTCAGACTGTGCGGTTGCAGGTGATTTGCGACCCGCTTGGCCTCTGCGCCCCTCAGCCCCCAGATCGTGGGATCCGGCGGCGGCACCGTCCCGTCAACCGCTGACGCACGCATGACCTCTGGCCCGCGACTGCGCGCTGATTGGGCAAAGGCAGACAGGCCATGCTCAGGCAAGAACCCATCCACGACAATCGCCCCGGCTAAGCGCGCGCCCAACCCCAACCCGGCTTCCAGCATCGGAAGCGTGCCGAAGGAATGCCCCAACAGCACGATCGGCGCGTCACCCGCTGGCAGCACCGCCAACACCGCGTCTCGATGTGCCAAAAGCCCGGCACCGGTCACGGGCCATTGGGCGGTGCTAACCCCCAAAACATCGGATGAAGAACGACCAAGGCTTTGGGCGAAACCTGCCCATTGCGACGCCGGGCACCAAGCGCCGGGGCAAATAACGAGGTGGAACGGACCTTGAGTCACGGAGGATCCTTGAACAACCGCTGATGGAATAGTGCACCGTTGTGAGCGCAGGCTTCGTCCTTGTCGAGGCCTTCTCTGCCCAAAACCCTTGGCTAGCGTTCGTCAGCCCGGAATTGTCGCAGCAGTTGGGACTGCGTTTGTCCTTCGCTGGGCAAGGGCTCAACAATCGGCGCCAGCGCCGTATTTTCCCGCCCCAAATTCGTCAGCTGGTTGACGCCATAGTCGTTTGCCCCGGCCTCAGCCCCATTTTGGCTGAGCGCACGGGTGGAGGGCGGAATGCTCAGACGCTCGTCGATGACGCGTTTCATCGCGGCCGACAGCATGCTGGGGCGAATGGTTCCCCGCGCCAAAATGCAGGCCCGCTGTTCATCCGTCATGGTCAGCGTAATACCGCTTGCTGCGCGACACTGCGACGTTCCGCGCCGCATGACCGTTACCAACCGACTGTTGCTCGACACCATATCCAGCGTCCCGCCTTCAATGAACGCGCCGCCGCCGCCGCCACGGATCAGCACAGTCTCGCCCGCATCCATGCGACCGACACCCTGCGCAAAGTCCAGAATCAGAACCTCATCCCAGCTCCCCGCTGCGGGTGCAATTTTCACCACCTGCACGCTGGAATTCCCAGCAAGGTGCAGCATAGACGCGTTGATAAAGGTCAGTTGCGCGCGGCCCGAGGCATTCGTTGTCACCTCATCGCCAGCAAATATTTCTGTGCCGGGTAAGGCGCGGGTGCCGTTGATGAGAACGTGGTCAGCGCCAGAGGCAAAAACGCCAAGCGGCATCGCATCGGGATTATTGGATTGCGCGACCGATTCTTGCGGGGCGACCAATGCCGCGATCAGGCCCAGCGACGTCAACGCAAGGCCAAGCAGCGCAAGGCCAAGCACGCCCGTGATCGGACGCGCGAAAGTGCGATATTCTGAATGGTCAAAGCGCTTGATTTGCATGTCCCGCACGATGTGTTCCGAGCTTCTGGGTCTCGTGTGGATAGCAGCAAAAAGAGGGCCAAGTGCTCCTGACCGGCCCTCCCCCCGTGCCTTACGCGCCCAGCTCTCTGGCGTGATGGCGGATGTGGTCGTCAAAGAAGGTTCCGACGAAGAAGTACGAATGATCGTACCCCGCATGCCGCCGGATTTCACCCTGTTGCCCAGACGCTTGAAAGGCAGCTTCCAACCGCTCAGGACGCAGTCCAGACTCAAGCCAAGGATCATCCTCGCCCTGATCCACCAAAACCGGGCCGGGAAAGGTCTGCTTGGCGAACAAGCGGCTGGCGTCGTGGGCTTCCCACAGGCTTTGATCGTCACCGAGGTAACCGCCCAAGCAAACTTGCCCCCACTCAACCTCCATCGGTGCTGCGATCGGCGCGAAGGCAGACAGCGACTTGAACAGCCCCGGATGCCGTAACGCCAATGTCAGCGCGCCATGACCGCCCATCGAATGCCCAGAAACGCCCAAGCGCTCGCGGTCAATCGGCAGCGCTGCGGTAACAGCGTCAATCAGGTCTTTGGTGATATAGCTTTCCATCTGGAAATGCGGTGCCCAAGGCGCTTGGGTCGCATCGACGTAGAAACCGGCACCCTGCCCCATATTGTAACGCTCATCATTGGCGACACCGTCCCCGCGCGGAGATGTGTCGGGCGCGATGAAGGCCAAGCCAGCTTCAGCGGCGTAGCGCTGCACGCCGGATTTGATGGTGACGTTTTCTTCCGTACACGTCAGACCCGAGAGAAAGACCAATCCGGCCAAAGTCTCCCCCGCGCCCAAACCATCGGCCTTGGGCGGCAGGAACACGGCGACACGCATGGTCGTGCCTGTCGCCGCACTTTCGTGCTCAAGCGTCAGTTGACGACCGCCAAAGCAGCGGCATTCGCTTACAATTTTCATGCTTGCTCTCAGAACTCGATGACAGAGCGGATGGATTTGCCTTCGTGCATCAAATCAAAGGCATCGTTGATCTGGTCCAGCGGCATCTTGTGCGTGATCAGGTCATC
>ENA-OQVM01001316-OQVM01001316.1-marine-metagenome-genome-assembly--contig:-NODE-1316-length-33218-cov-4.068073_pt1 | contig 33218 bp, 34 predicted proteins | sample MGYA00237776_ERZ505498 | MGnify/ENA primary metagenome ERZ505498 (study PRJEB26159, sample SAMN06265151) | marine metagenome | isolation source: Helgoland LTER site | place: Germany:Helgoland, sampling...
ATGCCCGTAAAGATATCAGTCACCGCAACGCCCACCTTTTGCGGCTGCCCGTCCGGATCACCGGTCACGGACATCAGACCAGACATGCCTTGGATGATATAGTCATAGCCAGCACGCGCTGCGTAGGGTCCATCTTGGCCAAATCCCGTGATTGAGCAGTAAATCAGACGTGGGTTCAGCGCCGCTAGACTGGCGTAATCCAAACCGTACTTAGCCAGTCCACCAACCTTGAAATTTTCAATCACGATGTCTGCGTCAGAAACCAACTTGCGCACCTGCGCTTGGCCCTCAACGGTTCGAAAATCAATCACCACGGATTTCTTGCCGCGATTACAGCAATGAAAATAGGCTGCTGTCTGTTCGCCGTCATGGGTGACGAATGGCGGGCCCCATTGGCGCGTATCATCGCCTTGGGGGCTTTCGACCTTGATGACCTCTGCCCCAAGATCGGCCAGTGTTTGTCCGGCAAGCGGGCCCGCAAGGACCCGCGCCAGTTCGATAACCTTCAAACCTGCAAGAGGCTGCATGTGATGTCTTTCAATTCAAACCTAAGCTTACGTTAGCCTAGCTTGCCGTCCAACACCTCAGCAAATTCATCATAGGCCATGTTTGAATATTTCTGCCCGTCGATCAGGAATGTCGGGGTAGAGTTGATGCCATCGCGTTCTGCGTTTTCTTGATACCAAGTGAACAACGCTTCGGCCTTGGCACCATCGCTTAGGCAGGCATCCAATGTTGCGTCATCCAAGCCTGCGGTTTTTGCCAAACGGCGCAGGTCTTCGATAATTGTCGCAGGATCGCCGGACGCCAACCATGCACGCTGTTCGGTATAAAGCAGTTCGGAAAACGCAAAGAAGAACTTTGGATCATCACTGCAACGCGCAATCATCGATGCCCACAGACCGGGGCGGTCGAAATAAACCTCGCGGTAAACAAAGCGGATGCGGTCATTTTCGATATAGTTGGTTTTGAGCAGTTGATACTGGTTCGCATGGAACGTCGCACAATGCGGACAAGTAAACGAAGCGTATTCGATCACTTCGACATCTGCGTCAGGGTTACCCTGAACCATCTCGATCACCTGCGGCAACACGCCATCAGTGCTTTGCGCAAAGGCCGCACCAGGCAGCAGCCCGGTTTGCGGATCAGGTCGTGTTAGTGTCCATCCGGCGCCCAAAGCGACCAAAGCACTGCCACCTGCGGCTAAAAGAGTTCTGCGTTCCATGTCTACCTCAAATTTCTACGAGTTTTGTTTGTGTATAACGTTCGCGCCCAGCGCCGCCAGTGCTGCGCGCAAATCATCGCTTGCTATGCCATCAGATAGGGACTTTGCGGTGGATTGCACCGCCTCTGACGGGGTTTTCTTTGCTTTGGGTGCAGGTGTGAATGCCACGCGACCCTCGGCGAAACCTGTCGGGGCGGTTTGCGTAATCCGCACCCGTGAAATCGCGCGGTAGCCATAGCAGGCATTCACCTTTTCGCGAATCTGTTCTTTCTGCATTTCTAGCATCGGGGCTTGCGCGCCAGTGGTCAGCAAGGTCAGCGTCGCGCCCATGCCGCCTTTGCCGTAGCTTACGTTCACAGGGGTCGCGATTTGTGCAGTCGCTTCGCCGACAACCTCGGTCCAATGGGTCAAAAGGCGGGTCACGGCAAAGCCACGCTCTTCGCTCGCGTGGCGAATGCGGGGCTGCATCAACGTCGCCGCACGAGAGAATCCGCGCGTGGTGCTTTTTGGACGTGGTTGTTTCATATCTAAGGACTACTCTATGACAGATGACGCGCCAAGTCAGCGCACTGAAAATGACAGGTGAATAAACATTGCGTGACTTAAGCCGCGACCTTTTGGATTGGTATGACGCCAATGCCCGCGAAATGCCGTGGCGCGTATCGCCCAGCGCGCGCAAAGCTGGCGTTTTGCCAGACCCATATGCCGTTTGGATGTCAGAGGTGATGTTGCAGCAAACCACCGTTGCCGCCGTGCGCGCTTATCACCGCAAGTTTCTGACTATTTGGCCTACAGTCCAAGACCTAGCCGCCGCAGATGATGCCGATGTGATGGCTGCTTGGGCGGGTCTTGGATATTATGCCCGTGCGCGAAACTTGCTGAAATGCGCCCGCGCTGTTGTGGCGGATCATGGCGGCGTTTTTCCTGATAACCACGACGCACTGCTGACTTTGCCCGGAGTTGGGCCGTACACGGCAGCGGCTGTTTCATCTATTGCGTTTGACCAGCCTGAAACCGTTGTTGATGGAAACGTCGAACGTGTGATGGCACGTCTTTATGATGTGCATAATCCGCTCCCCGCCTCAAAGGGTGAATTAACGGCGCTGGCCAAGAACTTGACCCCCGCGCAAAGGCCCGGTGATTATGCCCAAGCGGTGATGGATTTGGGTGCAACAATCTGCACCCCGCGCAATCCGGCCTGTGGCATTTGCCCTTTGCGTTCACCGTGTAAGGCACGACTGGCTGGCACTGCCGCCGAGTTGCCCAAGAAGACACCAAAGAAAAAGACGCCAACGCGTTTCGGGATAGCCTATGTTGCGCGCCGCGCTGATGGTGCTTGGTTGCTGGAAACTCGCCCTGAATCTGGGTTGTTGGGCGGCATGTTGGGCTGGCCCGGATCGAACTGGGGCGATGACCCGCAACCTGCGCCACCACTTGCCGCAGAATGGGAAGAGCTTGAGGCAGAAGCGCGGCACACATTCACTCATTTCCATCTTCGCCTGAAAATCATGACAGCACGTGTTGGCGCAGGGCAAAACCCATCTAGCGGCGTGTTCGTGCCGCAGAACGCATTCAGCCCGACCGCGTTGCCCACAGCGATGCGCAAAGTTTATGATCTCGCATTAATGACGCTACGCGATGATTGAGCATCGAACAGCTGCCCCCTACCGTGCAGTCAACCACTCTGGAGAACTCATATGACCGCCGGACCAACAACACCAAAGATAGCGCAGTTGCGCACGGCCTTGCCGTTTTGGCTATCGCTTGGACTTATTCCACTGGCAATCCTTGCCGCGGTCAAGGGTGGGTGGTTCATCGCGTTACTGCCACTTTCGACGTGGTATCTGTTCTCTGCGCTTGATTATGTCGTGGGTCAAGAAACCGAAAATCCAGACACTAATACACCTGAAAGCCAGCTTTTTTGGTACCGGCTGATTACCTTGATCTGGGCGCCGCTACAGATCGTGACAATCTTTGGCATCTTGGCCTATGTGACTGCGACCGACCATTTGGCTCGCTGGGAAGAATGGGCTCTGTTCGCGGCTCTTGGCATTCTGTCTGGCACCGTTGGCATCGTCTATAGCCATGAATTGATGCACCAGAAACCTAGAATGGAGCGTTGGCTGGCTGACATCTTGCTCGCGTCGGTTCTCTATGCGCATTTCCGGTCTGAACACTTGCTGGTCCATCACCGCTATGTCGGCACGCCACGTGATCCAGTTTCTGCGCGCTATGGCGAAAGCTTTTACAGGTTTTTCCTGCGTGTATTGCCTGCTTCGCTGCTGTCATCCTTTAAGGCCGAATTGGGCATGCTAGCCCGCAAAAACCTGCCTTGGCATCACAAGTCGAACCCTTTCTGGCTCTATCTCGGGCTACAGGCCAGCTTCGTTCTGCTGGCCGGATTGATCGGCGGCTGGTGGGGCATATTCCTGTTCACGGTGCAGGCGTTTTGGGCCGTATTCCAATTGGAACTGGTGGATTACGTCGAACACTATGGCCTGACGCGCAAACACTTGGGCGATGGCAAATACGAACACGTCCTGCCACGCCATTCGTGGAACGCGACGCAGAAAGCATCGAATTGGTTGTTGATCAATCTGCAACGGCATTCCGACCACCACTATAAACCCAACAGGCGGTTTCCGTTGCTGCAAACATACAGCAACGACGAGGCACCGCAGATGCCGTACGGTTATCCGGTGATGACGATGATTGCACTTGTGCCATACGCTTGGAAAAAAGTGATGCACCCGCATATCAGAGACTGGCGGGCGCGGCATTATCCCGAGATCAAGGATTGGGGGCCGTATAAAACGGCGAGCAATCCGATGCCGCGGTAGGGGCAGTGAAGGTCCGATATGTGGGCTTTGCGGCCGTTAGACATCCACTGTTAAGTCAGCCGTTCGATGCTTCCCACAACTCAATCGGGTTCCCTTCTGGGTCATGAATACGTGCAAACAACCCGACGCCATCCATGTTGGCGACTTCACCACAGTCAATACCCGCCTCAGCTAGTTCCTTGAGAGCGGCTTCGAGGCTTTCCACTCGGAAGTTCAGCATAAACGTATGGCCGTCTGTAAAGTAGTCAGTGCCTTGATCAAAAGGTGAAAAAATCGTCACGCCTTCCTTGGTGGTCCAAGGTTTCATTGTCGAGGACGTGGGAGCGGGATCAATGCCAAGGTGTGTTTGATACCATTCGGCCAATCCGGTGGGGTCTTTGGCCCTAAAGAAAAAACCACCGATGCCAAGAACCTTTACCATGTCATGTTCCAATCTTGCCTATTCCCCGATCAACTGAGCAGAAAACTGATAAAACAGCAAATCCGAAGGATCACTTCGGGCTCAACCCAGACACCCAACAAAAAAACCCCGCCATCACAAAGGACAGCGGGGATAAAGTTAGTGCACGCGGGCCGTCCCACGTTGGGATAGCTTGCCGCAGGCACCGGCGGTATCAACTTTGGTGAAGTGTTAGTGCTTCGCCATCTCTGAGCGGATCTGCTGACGCAGCAGATCAATGGGCACCTTTTGCCCGTCGCGTTTAAATTGCCAATAGGTCCAGCCGTTACAGCTTGGTGCGCCCTCAAGATGGGCGCCGACCTGATGGATCGATCCTTTGATGTCGTCACCGATCAACGTGCCATCGGCGCGGACCTTTGCTTTGTGACGACCATTCATGCTCCACAGTTCTTCGCCGGGGCGCAGCATGCCGCGTTCAACCAACACGCCAAATGCGACACGAGGTTCGGCACGCTTTGAGGTCGAGACCTCCAACGCTTCTTTGTCGAACTTGCGGGTGTTCTTGATGCGCTTTTCAGCGACCTTGCGATACGCTTCTTCGCGTTCGATCCCGATGAAATCGCGACCAAGCATTTTTGCGACAGCGCCCGTGGTGCCAGTCCCGAAGAAGGGGTCAAGGACCACATCGCCGGGGTTAGTGGTGGCAACTAATACACGGTGTAGCAGGGACTGGGGTTTTTGTGTCGGATGCGCTTTGTCACCCTCGTCATTCTTAATCCGCTCGTGACCGGTACAGATGGGCAGAACCCAATCTGACCGCATCTGGACACCTTCGTTGAGAGCCTTGAGAGCTTCGTAGTTAAATGTGTATTTGCTGACTTCTTCTTTGGACGCCCAGATCAGTGTCTCGTGGGCATTCGTCAGGCGTTTGCCGCGGAAATTCGGCATCGGGTTTGATTTGCGTCAAACCACGTCGTTCAGAATCCAGAAACCTTGGTTCTGCAGCTCTGCACCCATGCGGAATACATTGTGATAGCTACCAATAACCCAGATCGCGCCGTTTGGTTTCAACAAGCGGCGGGCCGCTTTCAACCATTTATGTGTGAACTGGTCATAGACCTTAAAGCTGTCGAATTGGTCCCAAGCATCGTCGACGGCGTCGACCTTGGAATTATCGGGGCGATGCAGATCGCCCTTAAGCTGTAGGTTGTAGGGTGGGTCTGCGAAGATCAGATCAACAGAGCCCGCAGGCAGGCTATTCATCCGGTCGATACAGTCACCATCAAGGATCGTGTTTAGCGGGAGCGTTTGCACGCTCTTCATTTTTGTTTTGATCGTCATGTTCAGCCTCAATGCCCGGCGGGTAGCCCGCTCTTGGTTGACCCCATATTGAGTCAGACACGATTCGCTGTCAAAATGTTTATTGAATCAATCACTTACGTTTCTATCTTGATACAAGATATTGTGTATCGGCTTGAACGAACGTCTATGGTGGGGGGTGACGCCGAAACGCTCTAGGCCCAATTTATGCTGGGCTGTGGGGTATCCGGCGTTCCGTTCCCAACCGTAGTGCGGAAACTGTTGCGCCAAATCCACCATGTGTCTGTCGCGCCACACTTTGGCCACGATGGAAGCTGCCGAAATCGACAGGCTGCGCGCATCACCTTTAATGATGGTCTCAGAAGAAATTTCCAAACCACGCGGGATCATGTTTCCGTCGATCAAAGCGTAATCAGCCACTTGCCCCAATCCGGCAATCGCGCGGACCATCGCAATGTGGGACGCGCGCAAGATGTTATGTTCATCAATCTCGGCCACCGTCGCCTCTGCTAGCGAAACATCAGCCACATCCATGATCTGATCGAACAGCGCCTCGCGGCGCTTCGCTGTCAGCTTTTTGCTGTCGTTCAATCCATCAGGAATGTTTTGCGGATCAAGGATCACTGCTGCAGCGCAAACCGGACCTGCCAATGGGCCGCGCCCCACTTCGTCCACGCCCGCGATACGCAAAAAGCCCCGCGTCAGGGCTGCTTGTTCAAAACTGAAATCTGGTTGGGTCATGGGTTTAGTGACCAGAAGGGTCGGCGCAATTCAAGATAAAAAGGGGCAGAGAGCCATGTCCGTCTCTCTGCCCCGTTAGGATGTTTGGCCTTTGTCGCACTAAACTGCGACTTGTTAACGGGTCAAACATCCAAGGTGGCGCGGCAACTGGGGCAAGCAGCCGCGCTACTTCGCGACGTCTTAGTTACGACGCGTAGCTCGGAAACCTTGTTCACGCAGGCAATGGGGATCAAAGCCATTGCGTGGGCCATTGTCGGTAAACACACGCACAGCACAGCGGTTAGGCAAGTGGTTCACACGCGCATAGTTCCGTTCAAGACAGCGCTGGCCGAACAAACGCTGCGTGCCGAAACGGGTTTCAACACTTTGCAGGCACTCGCGCGGCAGATCGCGGTTGCGGGCTTGGTTGTTTTGGCGCGGACGTTGGCGGTTTAGATCAGCCCAACTATCGGTGTTGCGATTGCTGCGGTGATCCACAGTCTGGGCAGGCTCTGCCACACGATCGTTCCGTTTGTTGTTTTCAATTGCGACGTTCAGGGCGGCAATCGCTGCAATTCCAATGAGCAACTTACCGACATCTTCGCGATCAAAACCGTTAGCTTGCACGGGCGCTGCGGTGGCAAAGGTAAGTGACAAGGCAGTTATGCCTGCGATCATATGCTTAAACATGGGGCGTTTCCTTTTGGTTCAGGTGCCATCAAGGTGGCGATGGATTGAACTTGGGGGCAGGCCACTGTGCCAAACAATAACGGGGGATGGTTATACGATTGCCATCGCGATAACATGAGGCGTTATTGAATATCAGTTGGGTTTTGGATCAGTTGGGCGCATGAAACATCTTTCTTTCTCACTCTGCCTGCTGATGCTGGGCACAACTGCCGCTCAAGCCGCGTGCTATGCCGATTATAAGGCAAAGCAAGACGGTCCTTTGCGCCTGCACTATGGCGTTGCAGAGGTACGCGGCGATTGCTCTGCTGGATCTGCCGCCCGCGAATTGGGCGACCGTTTGGATGATAATGGCTGGCAGCTGTTGAATGTCCTTGGTGTCTTTGATGACGCCGGACTTGATGAAAGAAAGGATAGCGCAGGTGAGTATTTCCTCCGCTTCTGAGGCACGTGAAATTGGCAACCGGATTGTCGTCATGGGGATCGCCGCAATTGTGGTGATCCTTGCGATTGCAGCGGTGCTGTTGTTCATAAATCTGCCCGATGCCAACGCGTTCAATCTGCGGGTCGAACAGTTGTTTATTGAGAACGATAACCTGACCAGCAACGCCGAGATCAAGCTTCTCGAAATTCTCGCAGGTTCCGGTACTGCGTTTTCGGACACACTGGCGTCCTACCGCTTTGTAATTTTCGTCTTGCTGATATTTGCGACGGCTCTGCTTGTTGCGGCCGTTGCATTCTTGGTGATGCTGATTGCGCTGAACCGACGCATGGGCCGGATTGAACGGCAAGGGATTGAAGTAAACTCGCTAACTATCAGCCGTGATGAAAAGGCCGTTTATCTGAACGACTTTGCATTCAAGCTGACCGATGCCGCGATTGAAACACTATCAGTCCTCGCCGAAGCACGCATGGACGATGAGGTGCTAACAGGTGCCGAAATCGAAGGCGTGATTTCAGGTCGTGATGCATCCGAATGCGACGAAGCGGCAGGCGCCACGCGCATTAAACGCCTGCGTGACACACTAGGTAATCAGATGATGAGCGAACTGCTGGTCAAAAATATCGCCCGCAAAGGCTATATGTTGGCAATCAACAAAGACGTCATCCGCATGATTTGACAGCGAGGTGAAAACCTCAGACGCACTGGGCGTGCTCAAAAAGTAGCGACGTAACGTCAAATGCCTATTTTATGGGCTTTCTAAATAAACCGCTGAAATTTGCCTTATTTATTTCACAATGTTCGATATATGTGGACATTGTAATTAGTGGTTTTGTTGATTGTTATCTTCTTGTCTGAAAGCGCAGCGGGGCACACCGCGCTGCGCCCAGACAGGAAGGATTTTTTCCTACGACCTCAAGAGCGTCTCAGGGTATCACCAGCCGCAAGCGTCGGGCTAAGCTCAATAATTGGACCATCTGGCACATCGTCACCTCGGTTCAATGCCGCAACGATTTGTGCAGCTTTAATCCCGATATCGCGACGGCAAGCGTCCATTGTCGCCAGCTGACGCGGCAAGCCGTCCAGCAGCTCAACGCCATTAAAGGCCGCAAGTCCGATCTTGCCGGGAATATCGATCCCTTGCTCGTGTAGGTAAAGCAGCCCACCTGCCCCGATCATGTCGTTCGAGTAGTACAGAAAGTCCAAGTCAGGCGTGCGTTCAATCATCTTGGCCGTCATCTCGCGGCCCTTAGCCAGCGCGGATCCGCCCGAGTAGAATTCTTGATCCGCGATTTCGATACCCGCTTTGGCAAGTGTGCGTGTAAAGCCCTCGAACCGTTTACGCGCACGGTGATCCAGCGGCATTTTGGTACCCATAAAACCGATACGCTTGTAGCCCGCGGCAATGATCTCTTCAGCCATTTTGCGGCCTGCGCGCCTGTGCGAAATCCCAACACAGTGATCAATAGGTTCGCCGTCAACATCCATAATCTCGACGACAGGAATACCCGCTTGGCGCAACATCGCTTGCGACGCTTCTGAATGCTCTAGCCCCGCGATGATGACGCCCGATGGACGCCACGACAGCATCTCGAACAGAACTTTTTCTTCTTTTTCAGGCAAATAGTCTGTCACACCAACGACTGGCTGCAGATCAGTGCTTTCTAGAACCTGTGAAATTCCCGAAAGCACCTCTGGAAAAACCATGTTCCCTAATGAGGGAATAATCACCGCCACAAGATTGACCCGCTGCGACGCCAAAGCGCCCGCAATTTTATTGGGCACATAGCCTAGCCGTTTGGCTGCTTCTTGGACTTTTTCACGAGTAGCGGCGCTGACATCGCCCTTATTCCGCAAAACCCGGCTAACAGTCATTTCGCTGACACCGGATGCCTCAGAGACATCACGCAGGGTCAAAGGGCGCTTATTCGTATTCGTCAATGGGGCGTTCCTATTGGTGGTTTCCCTATTGTTATCCGGCCTTCACCACAAAAGCTAGCGGGCGGTGCCCGTTGACCCGCTGCGCAAACGCAGGCATTGAATATCCGCGTGGTCCCGTGGCTCAACTGGATAGAGCAGCCCCCTCCTAAGGGGCAGGTTATTGGTTCGAATCCAATCGGGGTCACCACTCAGTTTCATGGATTCCCGTCTCACGCGTTTGGGTTAAATTTCCCGCGCAATTTCAAACGTATCGCTTGCAGCGACCGCAAGAGAGACGCACCGATACTCCGCTTCAACCCATTGACTTACCGATCGTCTCTATTGGTCAATTTAGTCGGTGCGGTTCTAGCGGACTTCCCTGATAAGGGCCGATTTAAAGGAAATTTCACCTGCATTGCAGAATTTCCGGCGAATCTGATGCGTTTTATGCACGTAAATTCAGGAACTTGGCAGTAGATTTCCCCACTTCAGGAACAGTGAATTCCTTGGCGTTATCAGGGATAACTCTGGCGCGGAACAGGACGCGCGGTTTTCGATCAGGGAAGACAAAGGGTCAGACGGAGGTGAGAATTCGGCATCTGCTTGGCGGTTGAATGTTTGGCATCGCACCGAAATGCTGCGCAATTTTTATGCACGCAAATCAAACTGGTCGTTGGATCACGCCTGCGCTTGCCTCAGCGGTCGTTCTGACAAATCCTGATCTTGAGAATATTGGCTAGGGTTCCGGCGTGGCAACACGTGTCTGGTCCGAGAGCCAAAGCTGGTGGGAGAGCCATACCCCTCAGTCGCACGGCGGGACAAAAGCCCGGGAGATCTCGCACAGCCAAGGGATTGGCCGCGATGTCTTGTTGCCCATCCCTTTTTGAAAAACTGAAAGGGAAATTCAATGACCATCATACGCAGACTGACACTCACTACGATTGCGGCCCTTAGCGCGTTTAGCTTTGCACCGGCTTCATGGGCGCAGGAAAAGACAGACTTCAAAGTGGCGTGGTCAATCTATGTAGGGTGGATGCCGTGGGGCTATGCCGCTGACACCGGGATTGTCGATAAATGGGCAGAGGAATACGGCATTTCCATCGAGGTGACGCAGTTCAACGACTACGTGGAATCGATCAACCAGTATACTGCGGGCGGCTATGATGCGGTTACGCTGACCAACATGGATGGCTTGTCGATCCCTTCAGCGGGCGGCGTTGATACGACTGCTGTGATTGTTGGCGATTTCTCGGATGGAAATGACGCGGTATTCATCAAAGGTGCGGGCGGATTGGCGGATATTGTGGGGCGCGATGTCAACTTGGTTGAGTTCTCTGTGTCGCACTACCTGCTGGCGCGGGCGCTCGACAGTGTGGGTTTGTCAGAGCGAGACGTGAAAGTAATCAACACAGCTGATCCGGACATGGTTGGTGCCTTCCAGACGGCGGATGTCACGGCAATGGTGACATGGAACCCAATGGTTTCCGAGATTGTCGCACTACCCGATGCGGTCAAGGTGTTCGACAGCTCGCAAATCTCGGGCGAGATTATCGACCTCATGGTCGCCAATACCGATGTGCTGGCTGACAATCCCAAGTTCGGGCAAGCCCTTGCGGGGATCTGGTATGAAACCGCCGCTTTGATGACCTCCGACACCGAAGAAGGCGCGGCTGCGCGCGCGGCGATGGGTGCGGCCTCTGGCACCGATCAGGCAGGTTTTGAAGCACAGATGGCCGCAACCAAGCTGTTTGCCGACCCCGCAGAGGCGGTTGCCTTCACCAGCTCTTCCGAGTTGGGCGCGACAATGGACCTGGTGCGTGCCTTCCTCTTTGACAAAGGTTTGTTGACGCCCGGTGCGACGTCTCAGGACGCGATCGGGATCGAACTGCCAGACGGCACAATTCTGGGCGACACGGACAATGTGAAATTCCGCTTTGACAACACATACATGCAAATGGCGGTCGACGGCGCCCTTTAAGCGGAAAGTGCTGCCATGCGTCTGATCAATCAACAACTGTCGGCGCCATTGGCGACGGCCTTGAAGTTCGCGCCCTTTGCGCTGCTGATCTTTGCCTATCTGTTGGGCTCGGCTGCGCGGTTGGCGGAAAATCCGAACGACAAGTTGTTGCCAGCCATGAGTAGTATTGCGGCTGCGGTCGATCTGATGGCGTTCACGCCGGACCGGCGCACGGGCGACTACCTTCTCTGGACAGACACATGGTCCAGCCTGAAACGGCTGAGCGCGGGCTTGGGTATCTCAACCGTGCTGGCGCTGATCATTGGTATTGGCGTTGGCATCCTGCCGTTCCTGCGCGCGCTACTTGTACCCTTCGTGAATTTCGTCTCGATGGTGCCGCCGCTGGCGCTTTTGCCGATCCTCTTTATATCAATGGGCTTGGGTGAGGCGTCCAAGATTGCGCTGATCGTTATCGGGGTCGCTCCGATCATGATCCGGGATCTGGCACAAACAGTGCTGGCTTTGCCGCGCGAACAGATCGTTAAGGCAGAAACGCTGTCGGCCTCAAGCTGGCTGATTGCTCTACGCATTGTGCTGCCACAGGTCATGCCAAGATTGCTGAGCAGTTTGCGTCTACAACTCGGACCCGCGTTTCTGTTCCTAATCGCAGCCGAGGCAATATCCGCCGACAGCGGACTGGGCTACCGCATCTTTTTGGTGCGCCGTTATCTGTCGATGGACGTGATTTTTCCCTACGTGGCGTGGATCACCTTTTTGGCGGCCAGTGCAGATTTCGCCATTGATCGCTTGCGGCGTCGGCTGTTCCCTTGGTCGGAATTGGAGGGGAGCAGATGACCGCGCTGACCCTGAAAAATGTCTGGAAAGAATATGGCGATCAGGTCGTGCTTGAAAACCTGAGCTTTGATGTTGCACCGCGGTCCTTTGTGGCGCTGGTCGGGCCATCGGGATGTGGAAAGTCGACTCTGCTGCGGTTGCTGCTTGGACAGGAAAGGGCAACACGTGGGACGATCTTGCTGGATGGCACAGCCTTACCGCAGGAACCGGGACCGGATCGTGGTGTAGTCTATCAGAAATACTCGGTGTTTCCGCATCTGACGGTTCTGGGGAATGTGATGTTGGGCCCTGAACTACAATCAGAGCGCATCTGGGGGCAGCTTTTCGGAGCGGCGCGTCGTATCCTGAAGGATGCGGCGCAACATATGATCGCCGAAGTTGGCTTGGCTGGATCAGAAGACAAGTACCCCGCGCAGCTGTCAGGCGGGATGCAGCAGCGCCTTGCCCTCGCGCAAGCCCTGATGATGAAGCCACGCGTGCTGTTGTTGGATGAACCTTTTGGCGCGCTGGACCCCGGAATTCGGTCTGACATCCACCGTTTGATGAAACGGCTCTGGAACGAACTGCCTATGACCGTTGTGATGGTGACCCATGATCTAAGCGAGGCCTTCACCCTTGGCACCCGTGTGGTTGCCCTTGGCCGCACTCGGACGCTGCCTGAGGAGGCCGTGCGTTATGGGGCGTCTATTACCAAGGACATCGACATTTGGCCTCCGCGCAGGGCCGGAGGCGACACAATTTTCCAAACAGAATACGCGCTTGGTTGGGACGACCTAACCCCACACGCGCCACCCACGGGACGACCCGACCCTTCAACGGAGATCTGATATGCACATCCACCGCACGACAGAACAAATCGTCGCCGACAGGCAACGCTATGAAGAACACCAACGCATCGGGCTAGCGTTTTCGCCCAAGACACCGGCGACCCCAAGCATGCGCCCCGCGCCGGACCCCGAGGCGGGATCACTCGCGACGTTGCGCAGCGTGCCAGGTGGCTGGTACACCACGCTGCGCCTTGCCAAGGGCGAAGTGCTGCGCCTTTCGCCACAAGGACCTGTGTCTGCTGTGGCGTTGGCCGCGTGGTCGGCAAACGACACGACTGAGCGGATGAATCTGCCTGATACGGTTAAACTGCAATGGACGACTGAGTTGAAGAAAGGCCGCGTTGTGTTTTCGGACATGGGGCGCGTGATGCTGTCGATTGTCGAGGATAGTTCAGGCGCGCATGATGCGCTGACAGGGGGATCGACGCCTGCGACAGTGGCGCAATACGGTGACCCAAACCTGCGCAATACGCGTGATAACATGGTTCTGGCCGCCGCCAAGCTGGGGCTGGATCGGCGCGATCTAATGCCCCTACTGAATCTTTTCGCGCCTGTCCGTGTGGATGCCAAAGGCCAGTTTGAATGGCATGGCGGTATGATCGGCGACGGTGACTGGGTCGAACTGCGCGCCGAGATGGATTTGGCTGTAGCGCTGTCCAATTGTCCGCATCCTCTGGACCCCTGCGCAGGCGACGTGCCCGCGCCTTTGGAGGTTACCAAGTTTAAGGCAGTGCCGGTGCCGCCAGATGATTTGTGCCGCACGGCAACAGCGGAGGCCCAACGTGGCTTTGAAAACAACGCAAAGGCAGAGGGCTGAGATTTTGGAACAAGTATGTGACATTCCCGCACAAAAACCTTGGTCCGGTATCGTGAAAAAGGGTCAGACAATCCGCATTGAAGATACCTTAGGCCAGCAGGCCATCGATACAATTTTCTACTGCGCTGATGATTACACCGAGCGCTACTCCAGCCAAGACACCCTGCGCGCGCAGGGCAGCGCCTATATCACTACGGGCAGCAAAGTCATGTCCACCGAAGGCCGCGTGATGTTGAGCGTTACGGCGGATACTTCAGGGCGACATGATACTTCTGCTGGATGTTGTTCATGCGAAAGCAACACGGTCCGGTTTGGGCATGATACGCTTTATCAGCACGCCTGCCGCGAGAACTTTATTCTTGAGCTGGGGCGGTATGGCATGACCAAGCGCGATATTGTCGCCAACATCAACTTTTTCATGAATGTGCCGATCAGCGCCAATGGCGCGATGACAGTGGATGACGGCATATCCTCGCCCGGCGATCACGTTGAAATGCGCGCAGAAATGGACGTGCTTTGTGTGATTTCCAACTGCCCTCAGATCAATAACCCCTGCAATGGCTTCGATCCGACGCCCATCCGCGTTGTGATTGAAGGCTAGAGCATGTTCACCAAGGTACTTGTCGCCAACCGAGGCGAAATCGCTGTACGCGTCATCAAGACGTTGCGCAAAATGGGCATCGCGTCGGTCGCAGTCTGGTCTGATGCGGACCGGTTTTCACCTGCAGTGCGGCTTGCCGATGAGGCTGTGCGACTGGGGCCAGCACCCGCCACCCAAAGCTATCTTGATGTGGATGCGGTGATCGCGGCGTGTCAGGCAACCGGTGCACAAGCGGTGCACCCGGGCTATGGATTTCTGTCCGAGAACCTAGGCTTTGCCAAGCGGTTGGCTGAAGGGGGCATTACTTTTATCGGACCAAGCCCTGATCACCTGCGTGACTTCGGCATGAAACATACCGCGCGCGATCTCGCGCAGGCGGCAGGCGTGCCGTTATTGCCGGGTTCTGACCTGTTGGATACTGTCGAAGAGGCCCTGCAGGAAGCCACGCGCATTGGCTATCCAGTCATGCTGAAAAGCACCGCAGGAGGCGGCGGCATCGGCATGCAGCTGTGCGCGGATGAGCCAGCGCTGCGCGCAGCGTTCGAGACTGTAGGGCGCACTGCAACAGCCAGCTTTGGGGATGCGCGCGTGTTCCTTGAGCGCTTTGTCGCGGATGCCCGACATGTTGAGGTGCAGGTCTTTGGCGATGGCGCAGGGCGTGTAATCGCGCTCGGTGAACGCGATTGTTCCTTGCAAAGGCGCAACCAAAAGGTGGTCGAGGAAACACCCGCACCGTTACTGCCAGAGACAGTCCGCCGCGCCTTGCACGAGGCGGCAACAGCACTTTGTGCCTCGGTGTCATATGTCTCTGCCGGGACAGTGGAGTTTATTTACGATCCGGTCCGTGAAGCGTTCTACTTTCTAGAGGTCAACACGCGTTTGCAGGTCGAACACCCTGTTACAGAGGCCGTTTTTGACATTGATCTGGTGGAATGGATGATTCGTCAGGCCGCGGGCGAGGTCGTTTTGCCCAATACACCGCTTGTACCGAAAGGGGCCGCTATCGAGGTACGTGTTTATGCAGAAGTTCCACACGCCGGCTTTCGCCCCGCATCTGGTCGGCTGACGCATGTAGATTTTCCCGACACGGCGCGGATTGACACATGGATTGAAACGGGCACGGATGTCAGCCCATTTTACGACCCTATGCTGGCCAAGATTATCGTCACAGGCGCGGATCGGGATGCTGCAATTGCGGCATTGAAGGACGCATTGGCTGCGACCAAGCTGACAGGGATCGAGACCAATCTGGACTATCTGCGCGCAATCGCTGCATCTGACATTCTGACGTCCGGGCAGGTGACAACAACTGCGCTCAATAATTTTGCATATTCGGCCAATAGCATCGAAGTCATCGCACCTGGTGCGCAATCCAGCTTGCAGGAGTTGCCGGGGCGCCAAGGCCTTTGGCATGTTGGCGTGCCGCCCTCTGGGCCGATGGATGCGGTGTCGTTCCGCAATGCCAACCGCCTGCTGGGCAATGACCCAGACACCCCAGCGCTGGAGCTTACGATGACGGGGCCAACGCTGCGGTTCCTGAGTGCTGCACGCGTCGCACTGACGGGGGCCGATATGACGCTGGCTCTTGATGAGGTGCGTGTCAAAGGACCAGTCATCGATGTCCCCCAAGGGGCAACCCTGCGGATCGGCGCGATCGAGGGGCCGGGGCAACGTTCATACCTGGCCGTTGCCGGCGGTTTTGACGCGGCAGAGGTCCTTGGCTCGCGTGCGTGTTTTGGTCTGGGTCAGTTTGGCGGCCACGCCATGGGCACGCTCCAGACCGGGGACGTGCTGCATATCGCTGCGACGCCCTGCACGTCAGAGCAACAGCCGGAGCCTGTTGCGTTGACGACGACATGGCAGGTTTCGGTCCTTTACGGCCCACATGGCGCGCCGGATTTCTTTTTGGACGGCGATATCGAGACGTTTTTCGCAACCGACTACCGCGTACATTTCAACTCTGATCGCACTGGCGTCCGGCTCATCGGACCTGCCCCCACATGGGCGCGCAGCGATGGTGGCGAGGCTGGACTGCATCCGTCGAATCTGCATGACAATGCCTATGCTGTGGGCGCGATTGATTTCACCGGTGATATGCCAATTATTTTAGGGCCGGACGGTCCGAGTCTTGGCGGATTTGTAAGCCCTGCGGTGATTGCAGCCGAGGACCTTTGGAAAATGGGGCAGTTCCGGCCGGGTGATACCATTCGGTTTGTTCCCGTCGTGCGCATTGATGATCCGGTTGTGGCACCTGCCATCACTGGTGCAGGCTCGGCTGTTCTGGGGCGCGATGAGACTGGGCCAATACCCGTCGTTTACCGGCGGCAGGGCGACGACAATCTGCTCGTTGAGTATGGTGAGATGACGTTGGATATCGAGTTGCGCCTGCGCGTACACTTGCTGATGCTGGCGGTACAAGAGGCCAAGTTGCCGGTGATTGATTTGACGCCGGGCATCAGATCGCTCCAAATCCACTACGACAGCACCAAGCTGTCGCGTAGTAAGCTGCTGGGGCTTTTGCAAGAAATCGAAGCGGTGCTTCCTGCGGCCGAAGATATCACTGTGCCGTCGCGCATCGTGCATCTGCCGCTGTCATGGGGGGATGCACAGGCGGAACTTGCGATGCGCAAATACCAAGATCTAGTGCGCCCTGATGCGCCCTGGTGCCCTTCTAATATTGAGTTTATCCGCCGAATCAACGGGCTTGTGGACGAAGAGGCGGTAAAGAAGATCGTCTATGATGCCAGTTATCTGGTGCTGGGTTTAGGGGACGTCTATCTTGGTGCGCCCGTGGCGACCCCGATTGATCCGCGCCACCGTTTGGTGACCACGAAATACAATCCGGCCCGCACTTGGACGCCCGAAAATGCCGTTGGCATCGGTGGTGCCTATATGTGCATCTACGGGATGGAGGGGCCGGGAGGGTATCAGCTTGTCGGGCGTACTATTCAGGTTTGGAACACATGGCGACGCACGCAGGCGTTTGACAAGCAACCTTGGCTCTTGAATTTTTTCGACCAGATCCGCTTTTTCCCAGTATCGGACGAGGAGTTGATCGAGGCGCGCCTTGCCTTTCCACACGGAGAATATCCCGTAAAGATCGAAGAGACGACATTTACATGGGCCGACCACAAACAGGGGTTTGCACGTGAGGCAGCGGATATTGCGTGCTTCAAAACAACGCAGCAAGAGGCATTCGAGGCAGAGCGCCAGCGTTGGAAAGAGCAAGGGTTGGATAGTTTCGCACCAGATCATGGGATCGCAGAATCAGAGGAAGAAACGGAAATCCCTGATGGGTTTGTCGGGGTGCAAAGCCCCGTTCCCGGCAGTTTATGGAAGATTGTTGTCGCTGCCGGTGACATGGTCGAGGCCGGTCAGACAATCGCAATTGTGGAATCCATGAAAATGGAAATGACTGTTGAAGCTCCGGTTATCGGACGGGTTAGCGAAATCCGCGCAACCCCTAGTCAGGCGCTTCAATTGGGTCAGGTTGTGGCGCTGATAGAGGTGGAAACCTGAGCCACGGCGCATAGGATTTCAAAATTGGCTATGCGCCCAAACAACCAAATGATGTGAGGTTACACCCATGCGATTTGCTGTTCTTGCCGATATCCATGGGAACGCACTTGCCTTAGAGGCTGTCCTTCGGGATATGGATAAGCTGGATCTCTCGACGGCGGTAAACCTTGGAGATTTCTTTAGCGGTCCACTCGAAGCAGGCAGAACGGCGTCTTTGCTCATGGAGCGGGGTTTTCCGTCAATTCGTGGCAATCACGACCGATATCTTATTGAACAAGACCCCTCGGAAATGGGGCCTTCGGACAAAGCAGCATTTGACCAACTCGATCAGGTTCACCTTGATTGGATTGCGGGCCTCCCAAAGACGCTCACTGTTTTCAATGATGTTTTTCTTTGCCATGGAACGCCTGCAAGTGATTCAACCTACTGGCTTGAGCATGTGGAACAAAACGGAGCGGTGCGTTCCGCCACAATGGAAGAAATCCAAACAGAAGCAGAAGGCGTGGAAGCAAGTCTCATTTTATGCGCCCATACGCATATTCCACGCTGCGTCCGCTTGCCTGATGGACGCACTATCGTAAATCCTGGCAGTGTTGGATGCCCAGCGTATGATGATGACAGACCTGTATATCATCACATGCAAACAGGAACGCCAAATGCATCATATGCTGTGATTAAGGGTCAGGATAGCACGTGGGCAATTGATCTTAGATCAGTGCCGTACTTCGCGGACAAAGCAAGCCAACTTGCTGCGCGCAATGGACGCCCTGACTGGGCCCGATCGTTGGCTACTGGATGGTTTAGAAGCTGACCCTAGAATAAGACACGCCGATATGCTGGATCATCCATTATGCTTAACACTGAGGGCATAAGTCGGTGGCAACAAGTCTTTGAGCCACGTCTTATACATTGGACCGAAACCAGCAAGGTGCGCCAGACGCTCGGCCGTATCGGCCATCCAATAGGCGGCCTCCCCCGTACCGCGTGTGCCGATTGAAGGAAAGAGGTAGGCGCAGCCAAGATAATGGCCTTCCCCATCACGGATGACCCAAGCAAAAGAGCGGTTGGCGGTGAATTCGCGGTGATGCCAGTGCAGGTCTGTAAGATTGTCCTTAAGCGTTAGCCCTTCGGGCCATGTCGGTCCGAACAATCCTTGTAAAACGGACCTAGAGCGAGTGACCGCCTCAAAGTCCACCTCAACATCTGCGCCAGTCAAAATCTCGAGGTGATAGGCACCCAATGTCAAAGACATGGGCACCTCTAACGTTTCAAAATCCGGATGTGGCGTCATTCTGCGGCAGTCCTAGCTTCGCGTTTGAACGGGTTCTCTTCCGGCACCTCAAAGTCCGGTACCAGCTCTCCTTTGGCGCGGGCATCTGCCATGTAGCGAAAGGCGTTGACGGACATGCGCATCAGGTGGTCGCCTGCTTTGATTGGCGGATATTTTTCGATTGTCTCCGGCGTGCGGAACTTCTCTAAAGGTTCCACCACGGCGTGATAATCAAGACCAAAGAACAGCGGCAAAGAATACCGCTCATGACCGATGTTGTTCACGCGGTGCTGGGTGGATTTGAACTGCCCGCCGGACCAAGTCTCAAAGATATCGCCGATGTTGACGATAAAGCAGCCTTCGATTGGGGTAGCTTCAATCCAGACATCATCGGCATTCATAACCTGCAATCCCGCCGCACCCTGAAGCAGGATTGTGAAACACTCGAAATCGGAATGCGCGTCGATGCCGACAAGGTCCTTGGTCGCGGGCATGTCGTTCTCAATATACCGCAACAGACGCAGTTGAGAGGTGGGGTTGGTGATGTGGCGGGTTAGCTCCGATGGATCAACCTCCAGCTCGAGCGCTAGCGCATCCAGCAATCTCAGACCAAGGGAGAATACAGCGTCATAGTATGTTGATACCGTTTCCTTCCATCCGGGGATATCCGGCCAGATGTTTGGGCCTGTCATCCGCCAGTTCGCCAGATAATCGGGATGATCGGCAGGGGCTTCATAGGACATGTCCCAAGCCTCATTAAAGTTGATACGCTTGGGAAAGGATGCGCCGTTTTCTTCCAAGGGGACATAGCCACGATGGTGCGTCGTGAAACCGGACCAATACTTCATTTTGAAGTTGCGCGGCTTTTCATGAAACTCTTTGGAAGCAGCAAAGACGTCCTTCATAAGGCTTTTGGGAACACCGTGGTTGGTGATGTAGAAAAACCCCGAGGTGCGGGCAGCATCGCCCAGCGCACGGGCCACAGCCTTTTTGTCATCGGGGTCATCGGTCATCAAGCCTGACAGGTCGATTACGGGCAATTGAGCTTGTTCAATTTTTAGGGCGTGTTGGTCATAATCTGAAGGTGTCATTGGACGTCTTCCTATTCTTGATTCAGTTTAATCAAGGCTGAGGCAATCATGGCGGCCCGCGCAAGGTAATCGTCTGGATGGGCGGCCGCGTTTTGCTTGGGGGGCAAAAATGAGGCATTACCCAGCAGTTTGGCCTTCTTTTCATCCATTTTTCTTTTTCGCAGCCCTAACAAACCCCAATGTTTGGTGGCGCGCGCCACAAGTGTGAATGAATTGTTGGCAGAACCACCCCCGCGAAGAGAGGGGAGGTCGCGTAATTTGTACAAACTGGGGAGCCTGGAGATGGCCAATTTGAATCGTCGCAAACTTTTAAAAACCGGTGTCAGCTTGGGTGGCCTTGCCGCGGCAAGCTCGGTCATCGGAACACCGCTTATTGCACAAAGCCGAAGCCTGAAGGTTGGGTCTTATGGCGGCTATTTCGAAAACAGCTTCAAGGAGTTTGTCTATCCCGAGTTCACAGCCGCAACCGGCATCACTGTCGAAAGCGTCACACAGCCTAATTCCGCAGATTGGCTGGTGACCATGCAGCAAGCTGTTCCGGCAGGGAGCATCCCAACGGACATTTCGCTTTATGGCCGGGATTCGATGATCAAGGCCAGCCGTATTGGCGGGCTGATTGCGCCATTGGACATTTCCGTCATTCCAAAGGCCGAAAACCTGGACAGCTATTTTGTGTTTGAAGGCCCTGTGGGCCCGCAGGGCGTTGGCGCGATGTCGTGGTTCTCGGCCATGGTGGTCAACCCCAATGAGGTTGAGACCCCCGCAAGCTGGGCAGATTTCTGGGACAGCGAAAAGTTCGAGGCTTCTTTGGGGCTGAGCAACGTCCATTCCAATGGTCTGCTGGATATCACCTCTGCCACCTTCTTTGATGGTGAAGAGACGATGATGTCCAACGAGGGCATTCTGGCGATCCTGGACAAGATCCGCGAACTCAAACCGAATGTGACGCTGTGGTGGAATGCAGAAAGCCAGATGGAACAGGGCATGAAAAACGGCGATGTAATCGGCGGTCAGTATTATCTTGATGTGGCAAACCTTATGGCTGCTGACGGCTTCCCTATCAAGGCGACCTTCCCGAAAGAGGGCAACCTGCAAGATTACGGCTCATGGTGCCTGACTGCGGGTTCAGAAAAATCGAGCGAAGCGGCAGAGTTCATGAACTTCTCCTCTGATCCTGCAACACAAGCCTTGATGAGCCGCAAAATCGGTACTGCACCTTTGGTCGATAAGGCGATGACCGACCTGACGGACGAAGAGTTCAACTTTGTGTCAGGCTCTCCGTCAATCAAGCCGGCCTATGAGGCCTATCTTGATAACGAGACGTTCATCAAGGAAAGCTGGGACAAGATGTTGGCGGAATCCTAAACGCCGATGCCTGACCTGATCCTTTCGGGTGTTTCCAAATCGTTTGGAAACACCCGTGCCGTTGAAGCGACTGATCTCACCTTTGCCGAAGGCCAGCTGACGGCGTTGCTGGGCCCCTCAGGCTGCGGGAAGACGACGCTCTTGCGCATGATTGCGGGGTTGGAAGATCCAACGCGTGGCACGATCCGTCTCGGCGAGGACGACATCACCGATCTTCCCGCGCATAAACGCAAGTTTGGCATGGTGTTCCAGAGTTTTGCATTGTTTCCCCACTACACGGTTCGCGAGAATGTCGCCTACTCGCTCACCATTGGCGGGATTGCAAAGCCTGAGGCGTTGGAAAAGGCGCAGACGTTGTTGGACACTGTGCAACTGAGCGGTTTTGGGGACCGGCGCATCGGCGAGCTTTCTGGCGGGCAACGCCAGCGTGTCGCTATCGCGCGGGCTTTGGCGCAGGAACCGCAGGTGTTTTTGCTGGACGAACCGATGTCTGCGCTCGACGCCAAACTGCGCGAAGAGATGCAGGTCGAATTGCGTCTGTTGCAACAACGCCTTGGGATTACGACCATCGTTGTCACCCATGATCAACGCGAAGCGATGACAATGGCCGACACCATCGTCGTTATGTCGAACGGGCGCGTTGAACAGGTCGCACCACCCAAGGAAATTTACCACAAACCGGCCAATGCCTTTGTTGCGGACTTCATTGGCAAGGCCAACTTTTTTGACGGCGAGTATCGCAAAGGCGCTGTGAATATCGGAAGTTTCACCGTGGACGTTCCCGCCAATTTCGCAACGGGCAGCCCCGTACGACTGGCAATCCGGCCCGAAAGTGCGTGCCTCGTTGCCGAGCGAGGGCAGAACTGCATTGATGCGGAAATCAGTTTCGTGCGGGATCTTGGTCCGGTGCGCGAATATCACCTGCGGACAGACATCGGTCCGTTGATCGTTGAATACGCGGGGACGGACGGGATGGAAAGGGTCGCCGGTGACAAGACTCTGGTACACCTACCTGTTGAGGCGTTGCGGGTGTACCCGCGTGCGGTGGCATGACAATCGCTGACGACATAGATGTGACGGCGGTCGCGCCCAAAACTCCGGTAAGAGGCATGACACTCAAAGGCGTGCTTTACGGCACACTCAGCACGCTGATGGTCGTCTTCTGTATCGTCCCGTTCCTATTGGTCATCGTGATCTCTTTTGGCCGAAAGGTGGATGGGGCGGGATGGGTGTGGGCCTTTACCTTCGACAATTACCAACGCTTCTTTGTCGGCATTCTGTGGCCCGACGAAGTCACTTTTCTCTACCTCCAACAACTGGGATATTCTTTCTACTTTGCCATAATCGCATCGGTTCTGGCGGTGCTGACGGCTTTGCCATTCACGCTGCTGCTGACACGGCTCAAACGGAGCAAGCAGGCGATATGGTTGGTATTCATTCTGGCGTCTCTGTCGATGTCAGAGGTGTTCATCGTGATGGGCTGGGACATTCTTTTGTCCAATAACTCGGGGCTGCCAAAACTGTTCCAGGTCAGTGGCCTCACCCAATGGCTCAAGGATGTGGGCTGGTTTCAGACCTTGCGTGACATCGGCCTGGCCAATCCGCGGAACGTGAAATTCAAACCCTCTGAATTCGCGACGATCCTTACGATGAGCTACCTTGTCTGGCCCTACGCCGTCATTCTTTTGTATCCCGCATTGTCGCGCCTTGATCCATCATTGTCAGAGGCCGCGCGCACCATGGGTGCCAGCCGCTGGACGGTCACGCGCACCGTGACGCTGCCCTCTATCCGTCTGCCGTTGATGGGGACCACACTGCTGCTGTTTGTTTTCCTGCTGGGAAGCTACGTCTCGGTCAGTGTCTTTGCCACACCAGATAAACAAACCACAGCGGTAGCGATTTATTCCAACATTCGCGGCTCGAATCTGGACGCGCCCTTTGGGTCAGCACAGGCCGTGATCTTGTTGATTTCAGCGAGTATCTGTTTGTACTTCGGCCACTTGTTGAACAGCAAAGCCGAGGCGCGGTGATGCGGATCGGTGGACATATTTTCATGGCCCTGTCGGCCTTGGTACTGGCGATGCCCATCGTAGTGGTTTGTGCGGCAGCCCTAAACGGCGGACGCAGCATGTTCTTCCCACCCCGCGATCCGACACTGGCACGTTTTGGCGAATTTTTTGTCTCGGAACCAGTCTGGACCAACGCGCTGAGCAACTCGATCATAGTGGCTTTTGGCGCTGCGACATTGGCCATCTTGATCGCTTGGCCTGTCGCTTATCTACTGTGGTCAACAGGATCAAAGCTGTCCAAAGCACTAGCGGGCCTTGGGTCATTACCATTTGCAGTGCCACCGATTGTCATTGGCGTTGGTCTTGGTTTTTTTTGGTCCTTCACCGGCGGGTTGGGCCATATTTGGTCAGGGGTCATCAGCCACGCAATCTTGCTGATGGCGTTGCCTTTGGTGACTATCTCGATTGGTCTGCAATCCATCGACCGCGCGCATCTGGATGCAGCGGCGACTATGGGTGCAACCGAACGTATCGCATTTCGTACCGTCGTTTTGCCGCAAACAGTGCCCTATACGATATCAGGTTTTTTCTTCGTGCTGGTGCTGTCGTTTAACGAATTTATCGTAATCTTTTTCGTCTCGGCCTCGGCCTATTCAACGGTAACGTTGCAAATCTTCAACTCACTGCGCAATGGCTACACGCCAACGATGGCGGTGGCCGCGATCACTTTCTTGACGGTCTCTATCCTCGTATTTTCTGCCGTCGCCCGTTGGGGTGACTTGCCGCGCCTCATGGGCGCAGATCAATCCAAAAAGTAAAGGACTTTGAGCCATGCCCAAGCAACCCATGATCGTTGGCAACCCTGTCTTGATTGTTGTCGACATTCAGAAATCCGCTTTCATGCGTGGCTACGATAATGGCATCCCGCGCATGCCCAATTACTATGAAAACCTTGAACGTGCGCGCAGCATGGTGGACGCGGCCCATGTGGCCGAAATTCCCGTTATCTTCTTTCAGGAAATCCACCGTAAAGACCTGATCGACTACGGCCGCGAGCTGGACGGTGACGAAGATATCCATTGCCTTGAAGGGCGTCCCGGCACGCCTGTTGCTGCCGAAGAAATGGACATGCGCGACACGGATTATTTCATCCACAAACGCCGGTATTCGTGCTTCTTTGGGACCGAGCTTGAAATCTTGCTTAAGGGTCTGAAAGCCGAGACATTGATCCTTGTTGGGGGGCTGACGGATGTTTGCGTGCATTATACTTTCGTGGACGCGCATCAAAGTGACTATTATTGCCGCGTCGCCAAAGACTGCTTGGGCGGATCGTCGCAGGCGGCCCATGACGCATCACTCAACGCGATGGAATACTTGCAGACAGGTGCAGTGCTTCCAAGCGCTGACTTGATTGCCGGGATGCTAGAGCACAAGAAAAACGTCGCTTGATTACCCAACGGGATCTTCAGGGCCATTGGCAACGAGACTGGATCAAGGCGTCGGGGTTTGAGGATACCACGACGCGCGTGCACTGGCTGCAAGCCGGAGCGTTGTTTGCAGATTTGCGTATTCCTTTGGACCGACCGGACATTGCAGGGCTTTCGTGTCTTGCCGATTTGGATGCCCCAGCACTGCGCAGGCTGATGAACGCCGAAGGTTTCGCAGGCGACATCACAGTCGCCGACAGCAAATGCACATGGCATCGCCGGATCAACTGGCACGGGGTGCCGGAACAGTCGGACATTGGTTTGATGTCTTTTGACGATGCCGGTGGGTTGATTGAAGACGGCGTGTTGGCCGAGTACCGCGAGCTTTGGCAAGCGGTGCCTCGACCACCATTGCGTAGCGCAAAGGTCAGCTGTGGCACGATGAGTGGTATTCTGATTGAGAATGACACCGTGTTCTTGCTTGGGATTGGTCCAGATCCAAGCGGAACCACTCAAGATTTGATCACAGAGTTAGACAGCGACACGGCTGAGAATGCTGCATTGCATCAGCATTTTGCCAGTGTCTATGTGCTGGGTAGATGGGATGGTGGGCTTGGGATCGGCGAGCTGTCGACAAACCCGTTCTATGAAGGACAAGTAACGCTTGAACGCGACAACAGTCTACTCTGGCACAGCATCGCTTTTACCGGAGAACGCAGCACGCAGCCGTTGTTACTTGGCTAAGGTTTTCAAAGGTGAGGTAAATGGTCGGTCCAGGCCAACATAGGCAGGACCAAAGGCGGCCAATCCACGCGCAGTGGTGAATTGCGCAGGTGCCGGAAGGATTACAACAGCGACGCACATCCCCTTGGTATAGTCGGGGTTTGTGACCGGCATGCTTGTATCGGTGTCAATCAGACAAATCAGATCGGGAATGGTGGCATGCACCTCTTCATTCAGCCAGCCAATCATATTTTCGTTCTTAAGACTGATGCGATAGGTCTGACCAGCATGCAGCCCGCTGCCAGCAATCGTGATCGACCCCAGCGTAAACCCATCCTCGGTTCGCCAATCACAAGCGTTGATCTGGCCACGAAACATGACAGCGCCGCCACCTGTCTGGGCGATAGCTTCGGCCACATCGGCACCAGCAGCATGCGCCGCGCGGTGCGCGCGCCCCATGGTCTGGGCCAGTGTGATTGTGCCCGGGATCAGCGCATGACGGATATCTTCAACAGCTAAAGCATGGTCAATGGCGGCTATGTCGTTGCGGCTGACGATGGAGAGGGCCCGCACGATCGCTTCTGCACGCAGGTCGTCCTGAATATTTTCCAAAAGCATAACTTCGCCAAATTCATTGGCCAGTACAATAGGTGCTGCAGGTAGGTCGTTGATGTAATAGGTGGAGTGGGTAATCTCTGGCACGGCGCGCCCTGCTGGGTCCGCGTCGATGATCATATGTCCCGACATGGCCGCTGCATAAAATGCAACGGCGGTGTTTGACCCGCCCAGCTCGCAGCATACCGTTCCAAAAAATTCGTGCCCAAGGTATTCCTGAAACCGCGCGTAAGCCAGCAGGATCGCAGGTGCATCAATGCGGGGCAGGCGGGTGTAGGCTGCTTCCTCTTCTGGGGGCAAAGCGGATATTGCGCCTAGCATATAGGGCGTGCAGATCAGCGCGTCCGGTGGCGCCTCGTCGAGCGTCACCATGTTGAACATCTTGCCTTTGGCCAGCGCGTCGTCGATCAGACCAATCCCTTCGGCCATGTCTCCGCCACCGCCAGTGCCCAGGATCGTGCACCCCGTCAAAACATCAAGCAGGTCCTCTCGGGTCAGGGTTTTCATGTCGTCTCGCAGGCAATCACGATTCCCTCTTGCTGCGCACTTCCGCCAGCAGACAAAGGATTTCATAGGCAAGTGCAGCCCCCGCAAGCGAAGTCACGTCGCCGACATCAAAAGGCGGGGACACTTCAACTAGGTCCGCGCCGACATAATTCAGATCGCGCAAGCCGCGCAGCAAGACTTGCGCTTGATGCGTGGTCATGCCGCCAGTTTCCGGCGTGCCGGTGCCGGGGGCATAAACGGGATCAAGGCTGTCTATGTCATAAGTTAGGTAAACGGGCATATCGCCCACCAGCGCGCGGGCTTGCGCTGCGATAGCGGCGGGCCCCTTTTCGTGGAACTCTTCGCAAAACACGACGCGCATGCCGCTGCTTTCTGAGAAGTCCCATCCATCGGCGGTGTTTTGTGTGCCGCGAATCCCAATCTGGATGGTCTTTGTTGGGTCAATCAGGCCTTCTTCGACAGCCCGGCGAAACGGGGCACCATGGTTGAACTTGGACCCCTGAAAGCTGTCGGTCGTGTCGGCATGCGCATCTACATGGATCAAGGCAACGGGCCCGTCTTTGGCAATGGCGCGCAGCAAGGGCAGGCTGATCGAATGATCCCCACCAATCGCAAAGGGCAGAACATCTGCGCCGATCAACATAGCGGCAAAGGCCTCAATCTCGTTGTGCGTCGCCTCGATTTCAAACATGCGCGTGAAGGGGACATCGCCCATGTCCCTGATCTTTGCCAATTCGAACGGGTTGATCCGTGTGGCATGGTTAATGGCTCGCATCAGACTGGATTGATTGCGCACCTCGCGAGGACCATGTCGGGTGCCCGCACGATTTGTCAGCGCGCCGTCATAAGGCACTCCGAACATGCCGATCTCGGCGTCTTCCAAAGACTGCGCGATGGGCATGCGCATAAAGGTCGCGATTTCGGTAAACCGAGGCGCGAGTGGGTTCGGGGCCGAAGGCGGTTTGAAGTCCAATGCGGCATCCTCATCTTAGGTCAGATCATAAATTTTTCTCATGCTGATCAGAGACCAAAAGCGGGGCCAGCGCCACTACCCGTCAGTGGAAATGAAGGCGCGGCACCGAAACGGAGGGGCAAACGGTCATGAAGGCACAGAGGGTGCTTAAATTTTGATCTTTATGCCCGATCTGCACGTGCAGTTTTCACCGATCGCCGCCTAAGGTCACAAAATACTGGCAGAGGTAAGTCTTGCGTCTCAAGATAGCGCTTGCGCCCGACGATGATGTGATATGGCCAAGAACGGAGATACGAGATGACACTTCCCGTTGCCACCCAGTGGTACACTTCGAAAAAGATCGATGACCATACGACGCTCATTCTTGAACCTCACGTGCATGTCTTGGAACAGGCCAACATGTTTCTGGTTGAAGGCAGCGCGCGCGATATGATTGTGGATACGGGAATGGGGATCGTGCCCCTGAAACCCTATCTCGACACATTACGCCGTGATCCGGCCAAAGACATCATCTGCGTCTCGTCTCATACCCATATCGATCACATCGGCTGCGTACATGAATTTGACACCCGCCTTGTGCATCCTGCTGAGGCTGACGAGATGGCCTCGCCTTCGGGGCTGTCATCGCTTTATCGCGACGATATTCCTGCATCACTTCTGCAGACCTTTCTCGACGCAGGCTACCCGCCGATTGACGAATTGCTGATCGATGCGCTTCCCTATGCGGGCTATGATCCAAAAACCTACGTCTTGCGCGGTGCCCCAGCGACCGGTTTGCTGAATGAAGGCGACGTGGTTGATCTGGGCAATCACAGCTACACAGTGCTGCATCTTCCGGGTCATTCTCCGGGGGGGATCGGGTTGTTTGAAGAGGCATCGGGTGTGTTGTTTGCCGCCGATGCGATTTATGACGGGCCGCTGATATACGAAGGACCGGGGATGAGCGTGCCTGACTACATTGCAACTTTCGAAAAGTTGAAAGCGTTGGATGTTTCTGTCGTGCATGGCGGCCACGACCCAAGTTTTGGACCTGCACGTATGCACGATATCATCGCACAGTATGAAGCTATCTGGCGCAGTTGAGGGCGACCTGCTGCTGCGTGCGGTCGGGGCATCTCGCCCGTCACTCCAGAAATTGAACGGGTCGTTCCCATTGGATCAGTACGGCGCATCCGTGTTCGGACCAGACAGAATGGGTGGTGCCTTCAGGGTTCAAGAGCACGGTACCTTTGCCAAAATCACCCCGTTCGTCGGATTGCACGCCGTCAAGAACCAAGATCGTCTCAAGCCCTGCATGCAAATGTAGCGGCACTTTTGCGCCAGGTGCATAGCGCAAGATGGCCAGCGCGGGAGCACCTTGCTTGATGTAATACACCTCAACACCTTCGCGGAAAGGGGCGAACGGTAGGCTCTGCCATGTGCCCATCAGATCGCCCATCACAAGAGGATCATCCATTCAAAGCCACCTCCAGTTGGGCGCAGGTGGCGGTCCAGCCGACAATGGCACCCTGCGCGCGGATCATGTCTAGGGTGGCAGCCTTGAAGGCGGGAAAGTAGCTTTCGGTGGCATCCTCGATCAGCAGGCTATCATAGCCACGGTCATTTGCCTCGCGCATCGTCATCTGCACGCAAACCTCGGTGGTGACGCCAGCAAAGATCAGCGTTTTGGCACCTATCGCTTTAAGATGTTCGGCAAGATTGGTGGCATAGAAAGCCCCCTTGGCAGGCTTGTCGATCACCACTTCGCCAGCGATAGGATAAACGGCCTCAATGATGTCAGCCCCATCTTCGCCTGCCACCAGAATGCGACCCATTGGGCCGGGGTCGCCGATCCGTAGTTTAGGCGTTCCCCTGTTCCGCTTTGCGGCAGGCAGGTCAGACAAGTCGGGCTTGTGGCACTCTCGCGTGTGAATCACAGGCAAGCCGTGGGTGCGGCAAAGCGCGATCAGACGCACCGTTGTTGGCACGATCGCCTGCAAAAGCGAGACATCATTGCCCAGCGTTTCGCCAAATCCCCCCGGTTCAATAAAGTCGCGTTGCATGTCGATGACGATCAGCACGGTTGTGGCAGGGTCAAAGTCAAAACTAAAGGGGAGGGCGGCGGCCACACAGTTCATCCAGAAGGCTCTCTGCTCAGCACCACAATGGTAGCCGCTTCAGCATGCGCGAAGTGACTTTTGAACCCGGTGCTCATGGCAGTTGCCTTAACACGGTGGCACTATCGCTCACGGCCCCAAAGACGCCACCTTGCATGGTCACCATCTTGAGGGCGGCATCGTGGTTGGCCTTGTCGGTCGCCCCGCAGCAATCCGACAGCACGAGGCACTCAAAGCCCCGATCATTGCCTTCACGCATTGTGGTTGAGACGCAAACATCGGTGGTTATTCCCGTAAGGATTAGATTTTCGATGCCCCGTGTGCGCAAGATCATCTCCAGATCTGTTGCGTAAAAGCTGCCTTTGCCGGGCTTGTCGATGATGGGTTCACCCGTGGCGGGATAGAGCTCTGGAATGATGTCCCAGCCGGGTTCGCCACGCACAAGAATTTTGCCGCAAGGCCCAGGATCGCCAATTCCCGCACCAATCTGCTGGCTGCGCCAGCGCTTGTTGGCAGGCAGGTCCGAAAGATCCGCGCGGTGACCTTCGCGGGTATGAATGATATGATAGCCCTTCTCGCGCATTGCGCTCAGCACCGCTTTGATCGGTGCGATCGGAGCTTGGGTCATCGACAGGTCATAGCCCATTTTGTCGACATAACCCCCGACGCCGCAAAAATCGGTCTGCATGTCGATGATGACGAGCGCGGTATTTCGCGGGCGCAGGTCGCAATTGTAGGGCCATGCATAAGGATCTGCGGTAAGCGTGCGTTTGGTGCTCATGCGACGGCCTTTGATGCTTCTTAAGAGGCAGAATTGTTAGCGGGAAAATATCGATCGTCCCGTGTGTCTTAAGGATGACCTTGGACGCAAGAGATCGCTGATGTCTTCTGCTAAGATCGCATCATAATGGTGCAAATTTTGCATCACCCACACTGTGCATGCGTGGAGGGGGCGTTATTGATCCGTCCAGTGGGCGAGTGCCGCAACAAGCTGTTGGCCGAACTTTGAAGAGGCCACGGGCAGGGCGCGCCCTTTCATCTGGCCAAGCAGCAGACGTCCCACGGGGAGGTCTTTTTTGGACAATGGCAAATGTGCAATTGTTGCTTGTTCTTCGGTACTCAGGCCGATTGGAATTTGGAAGCCGACGGCATTTTCACGGGTCACATAGTGCCTGATCAAATCAAAAGATTCTGTCTCAACGATTGGTGTTAGTGTGCGTCCCTTGCGGGCGGCCGCGGTTTCCAGAAGATGGCGGACGCCGTAGGCGGGGGCGGGCAAAACCAGCTTGTGTGACAAGCAGTCGCGCAGGCGCAAATCAGTTTTACCCGCGAGAGGGTTGTCGGATCGAAACACAGCATGAACCGGCTGAGGCAGGGCAAAAAGAACCTCAAAATCAACCAGATGAACGGGCTCAAAAACAAGCGCAAGATCGCTGCTGAAAGATGCAAGATCCTGTTCGGCCTGCGCGCGGTCGCGCACATTGACCGTAAAGCTGACGCCGGGGTGTTCCGCGCGGTAGATCGCTATCTGCTCGGGGATGAAATAGGGCAGTAGCGCTTGCGAACAGGCAATCGAGACATGTCCGCGCCGTTGCCCAGACAGGTCTGCAACTTGTGACTGCACCCGCGCCAGATCGGTTCTTTGCAACCGGATATGCTGCATCAACAACTCTCCGGCGGGGTTCAACCGCATCCCGCGCGGCAGGCGCTCAAAGATCGGCCAACCAAATTCCTGTTCAAAATTCTGGATCCGCCGGTTAAGCGCAGACGCTGTTAGATTGGTGTCCTCGGCAGCTTTGCGGATTGATCCGGCACGCACGACAGCTTCGATCAGCTCAAATGTCTTTAGGTACTTCAATTTAAATGCCTTTTCAGAGAGTGGTGCAAAATGCGCATCGCATATGTGATTTTATAGCATTAGAAGTACACGCTTATCTAACGCAAAGTTTCTCTAAATGCCGAATCCAAAAAATGCATGCCAACAGAGAGAGACGAAATGACTGATAAAACCTCCCGACGCAATTTCCTCAAAATGGGTGCCGCTGGCGCCTCTGTCTTGCCATTCCTGCGCGCGATGCCTGCCGCGGCCCAAGGGTCCGACACGCTGGTTGTGGTGACCGGGGCAACGATCAACAGCCTTGATTTGCATCGCTCTGGCACAAGCCGCGCGTCCTATCAGGTGGGCATCAACTGTTATGACCGCCTGCTGTCTTTTGGAACTAAACAGACCCCCGATGGTGGTTATTCCTACGATTACCAAGTCATCGAACCTGAACTTGCCGAAAGCTGGAGCGAATCTGAGGATGGCCTGACGCTGACTTTCAAGTTAAAGCCGAACGCCACGTTCTGGGATGGCCGCAAGGTCACAGCCGCCGACGTGAAGTGGTCGTTTGATCGCGCCGTCTCTGTTGGTGGCTTCCCGACCGTTCAGATGAAAGCGGGCGGGCTAGAGCGGCCAGACCAATTCGAGGCGGTCGACGAAGAGACCTTCGTGATCAATCTGGACCGCGCTTCCAAACTGACGATTCCCGATCTAGCGGTGCCCGTCCCCTACATCATGAACTCGGTCGAGGCCTTGGCCAATGCAACCGAGGATGATCCTTGGGCAACAGAATATCTGCATACGACACCCGCCGGTTCGGGGGCTTATAAAGTTGCCCGGTGGACCCCCGGCGAGCAACTTGTTTATGAGCGCAACGACGATTGGGTCGGTGGCCCGCTCCCCGCACTCAAGCGCGTTGTGATCCGCGAAGTGCCAAGCCCTGCGACCCGCCGCGCATTGGTAGAACGTGGTGATGTTCAGGTTGCTTTCCTTCTCAGGAGCGTTATGTGATGAACCAAGCAACAGAAATGCTAACGGAATAAAGAATACAATGGAAAATAATGCTTTCATATCTTAATTATAAATCATTACTTATATGAATGCCACTATAAAACAAGGTTTTTACATAAAAAAACCCGCTAGCACTAGGCTAACGGGTTAGGGTGTAGAATATTCTGGACTGTTATTCT
>ENA-OQVM01001318-OQVM01001318.1-marine-metagenome-genome-assembly--contig:-NODE-1318-length-33171-cov-5.933916_pt1 | contig 33171 bp, 31 predicted proteins | sample MGYA00237776_ERZ505498 | MGnify/ENA primary metagenome ERZ505498 (study PRJEB26159, sample SAMN06265151) | marine metagenome | isolation source: Helgoland LTER site | place: Germany:Helgoland, sampling...
ATCAACATCATCTCCTGAATTAAAAACTCCAGTTTCGATGCGACCCGTGGCAACAGTACCACGACCTGTGATCGAAAATACATCTTCAACAGGCATTAATGCGTCTTTGTCAACGTCACGCTTTGGCAATTCGATCCAAACATCAACTTCTGACATTAAGCTTAAAACGGTATCTACCCATTTTTGCTCTCCGTTCAATGCTCCAAGAGCAGAACCTAGAACAATAGGAGTATTGTCTCCGTCATAGTCATAGAAAGAAAGTAATTCACGTACTTCCATTTCAACTAATTCTAATAATTCTTCATCATCTACCATATCGGCTTTGTTCAAGAAAACAACGATACGTGGCACACCAACCTGGCGACCTAGAAGGATGTGTTCTCTTGTCTGTGGCATAGGGCCATCAGTTGCCGCTACTACCAAAATTGCACCGTCCATTTGTGCAGCACCAGTTACCATGTTTTTAACATAATCGGCGTGACCAGGACAGTCAACGTGTGCGTAGTGACGATTTTCAGTTTGATATTCTACGTGTGAGGTATTAATTGTAATACCACGCTCTTTTTCTTCAGGAGCGTTATCGATTTGGTCGAAGCTTTTCGCTTCAGAGAACCCAGCGTCTGCTAATACTTTAGTAATTGCAGCGGTAAGGGTTGTTTTACCGTGATCCACGTGGCCAATTGTTCCAATATTTAAGTGGGGTTTTGACCGATCAAATGTTTCTTTAGCCATAATACAGGTTTTTCTTTAGTGTTTTAAGAGGTGCAAATTTATAAATTTTTATCATTAACTAATTAAAAACTAGAAACTTTTTCTGCTTTTTTTTATTCCTTTTCGATTAATTGAAATTGTAACGTCATAAAAAGGAGTAACACTGCGAATTATCCATTGTTTTTTTTATTCTTATTCATGCGAATTACTGCTTTCTCAATTCCAGCTGGTGTGAGGGAGTCCATTGGAATGAGTTCTTTGATGATTTGAATAGTCAACGTGTGTTCCCAAAATTTTAATGGCTCAGGATTCAACCAAGCACATTTGGAAAAATGCTTGGTCATTTCTGTGTAGGTAGACATGCTTTGATTACTCAGTTCGTATGGCGCCATGGCAGCGTCACCAATAAAAAAAACATGGTAGTTTGGGCTTTTAGAAAGAATGCGTTCAATGGGCACTGCCTTCCTTCGTTGCGGATCGCTGTAGACTTGTCCATAAACGGTGTTGTGAAAATAATAGGTTTCCAAGTCATGGGCAAAACGAGTTTTCATTTTTCGAAAAAGGGTTTGTACCGCTTTTATGTAAGGGTGCATGGAATATCCGCCGTTGTCTATAAATAGGAGCACTTGCAATTTCTCGTGGGTTTCGTTTTTGATTTCTGGCAGAAAAAGTCCCCCGCGCTCAAGCCCTTTGTCAATGGTTGCTTTTACATCTAGTATTTCTTGCGCAGATTCTTCTACGATTCCTTTGAGAGAAGCCAAGGCAGCGTCAATATTATTGTCGTTTAAAATTGCTTCTAAATCTACTGGGAAAAAATTAGCATCACCCATGACTTTGCGCGCCATTTTTCCTCCCCCACTTCCACCTACACGAATTCCGTCTTTTGCAGCCCCTCCATGGCCATAGGGTGAGATTCCACCTGTACCTACCCAATGGCTTCCGCCACTGTGATTGGATTGTTGTTGTTTGAGGACTTCCTCCATGCGCTGCATGAGCTCCTCCAGGGTCAAATCAGAATAGTCGGCCATGCGGTCTAGCGGACGAGGTTCTCCATTCTCCTCTACTCCTTCTTGCTCTTTGTCTTCAACATCACCGCTATCTTTATCCCAAAGTTCACGGCCATCAATCACTTTCTGAATATCGTAATGCGTAATATGCACTTCATCCAAAAATAAATTTGCCATTGCTTTACGGCTCATGTCTTCTTCTAAACGGCCAGCATTTTGTTCTTTCCATTGCTGAAATGTTTGCGAACGAAGAACAGCATCGTGCAATTGCTCGCCATTCTTGATATCTATCGAAAGAAAATAGTCATAAAAAGCACGCGTGTATGGCCCCATTAATTCGGGACTCTTTACAATAAAGGTGCGTAAGACATTGTAGAGATCACCAATGGTTTTTACCAAACCACGATCGATTGCCTTTTGCAACAACAAAAGGGTTCGCACATCTACCTTGAGGTGGTATGCTTTGAATCGTTTTGGCAATGTGGTAAACATAGTGGCTTAATTTAATGATGTTCCCATTGGGGGTTTTCCGCCTCCAAGGGCTAACTGACGCTGCACTTTCTCGTAATCTGCTTGGGTTTTAATCAGTGTTCCCAAACCATCCAACGCATTGAGTTTACTAATGGCTTCCTCCGAACTGAACGTCTTAATATACTTCAGCCAATTGAGTAGTTCTCGAGTAGTGGGGGAACGCTCTAACCCTATTTTGCGCAATTGATAAAAAATATCCAAAGCAGTATCGACAATTTTATCGCTAACTTTTGGGTGGTGCTTTTGAATAATTTCACGCATCTTTTCTGCTTCAGGAAACTGGATGTAATGATAAATACATCGTCCTTTAAAAGCCGTGGGTAATTCTTGTTCTCTATTAGAGGTAATGACAATAGCCGGCATATCTTCTTCTGACACCTCTACTACTTCTCCCGATTCGGGCATGACAAATTTTCGATGACTAAGCGCATACAGTAAATCGTTTGGGAATTCTCGTGGAGCCTTATCAATCTCGTCAATCAACAATACGGAATTAGGTGTACTAAATGCCATGGCAGCGGGACCTTTTACCACATAATCACCAAGCGCTTCGGTATCCCTCCCAGCAGTAGACAATTTTGATTCCAAGCCTTTCTCCTCCCGCTGGGCATTGAGAATTTCAATTTGTGAATCTCTTAAATACTTAACGTGATCAAATTTTGCCACAAATTGCTCTATGTTACTTTTCGATCCTGCTGGGTAAACAAAAAGATCAATTGCTTGTCCCTTGGCATACTGCAGGGGCAATTCTGTTTTTCCAGTTCCTGGTTCACCTTCAATGAGCAAAGGCATTCCCAATGTTCGTGCAATGTGAAATGCTTGTGCTAATTCTGGATCACATAGGTAGTGATCGGAACCTTCCCAGTAACTTTTTTCTGCCATGTCTATTTTTTTATGTATTGTTCAAAAATTAATTTTAATTGTTCTTTGCTGATTCGATGGTCTCCAGTGTAGGGTAAAAAAGTCATCTTTACATCACTCTTATTAATCACATCGCCAACCATAGCAATGTATTTTTCAGTCAAAAATTGATCTTCCTTACCATAGGTAAAAAGCAACTGGGGTACATTTAAATCTGTTTTACTCGCTATTAAATCAATATCTTCAGGGATCCAACATGCATAGGGTATTACATTATCGACCTCAACCTTCTTTTGGTGCAACCAACGAAACGCAATGGTGCCGCCTTGTGAAAAAGCCATAATTGTTTTTTTACATCCTTGAGGTAACTGTGCCAAAAAGTGCTGGTAAAGACCCGACAGATAATTTCCGTTATCTTTTATTTCATGTAAACGATCTCGCTTGGTCATCCAGGAGGCGACTACTGGGCCACCAAAGTCTTTTTCATAAAAACGATTCAAGCCCTCTGGTGCAACAACAAAGTGTTCTTTTGGGTCAAAGTCTTTGAACTTGTAGAGCATTTGCTCACACAACATTTTCGATCCGTGTAGGGCAAACCAAAAGTATTTTGTCGAAGCAGTCAATTCCCCATAGGTCGAATAGCGTGCCGTTTTTGGTGAAATAAAATAGTCCGTTTTAAGCTCCATAGTACAATCAATAAAAGAGGTTGCTCTTTTAAAAGAAGGTTAAATATATAACTAAATACCCTTATCTTCGTAAATATTGAATTGGATTTAAATAAATAATTATGGTCAAGACGTCAATTGAAAAAGGCATCGCTATTGTTCAGTTGAACAATGGAAAAGTAAATACAATCAATCACGCATTGGCGGAAGAACTTCGACTAAGCTTCTTGTCGTTAACCAAAAACGAAGCCGTCAAAGGAGTTGTACTTTGTGGACATACCGGAGCATTTAGCGCAGGTTTAGATGTACGCGAAATGGCGGGGAATTCATCCGATCAAGCTCATGCTTTTTGGGTAAGTTATTTTGGTGCACTGCAAGCCATGGTTCGCTATCCCAAACCCTTTGTATGCGCCATCACTGGGTTTGCCCCGGCAGGGGGTACAATTTTCACCCTTTGTGCGGATTATCGCATCATGGCTGAAGAACCCAAACACTTTATTGGGATGCATGAATTTAAATTGTCCATGCAAATTCCAGAACTAATGATGGATCTATGGTGCTATACCTTGGGTGAGCAAAAAGCTTTCCAAGCACTTCAGGAGGCTAAACTTTTTAGCGCTCAAGAAGCCTTGGCAGCAAACATCGTTCAAGCCATTGCTCCTGCCGAACAGGTGTTAGACACATCCATAGCGCATCTGCGTAAATGTATAGCCGTTTATGGTCCAGTTTACACGGAAAGTAAACGCCTTGCACGCAAACAACTTTTGGCTTTGGTTGACAGAGACCTTGATCAACTGGCCACAGAGTTTGTCCGCTTTAGTCAAGACCCCCACCTAAAGACTCTCATCAATGAATTTGCTAATCACTTAAAACAAAAATAATAGTGGAAGAAAAATCAATTGTATCTCTTGATGTAATGGTGCATTGGGGAGACATGGACGCCATGCGCCATGTTAATAATATTATTTACTTAAAATGGGTAGAATCGACGCGTTTGTTGCTTTTTGAAAAATTAATAGATGGTAATGTTGGTGAAGCAGAGATAAGTCCAATCTTGGCCTGGAGTGACATCAAATACATTGCCCCAGTAGTTTACCCAGATACGGTTACTGTACAATTTGATATCATCAAAATAGAAGAAGATCGTTTACACGGACAGGCCAAATTATACAGTAAAGCACAACAACGCTTGGTGGCTATTTCAAATAACACCTTGAAGGCTTACAACACTCATTTACTCAAAAAAGCAGCGCTTCCCTCCCACTGGCTAAAAGTTTTGAAAGAATTCTACCCAGATTTATTCTGATTGATTTGGACGCGCCAATCCTTCTTGAACGACCGTTGCCACCAAATTACCTTGGCGATCAAATATACTTCCTTGTCCTAAACACCTAGCACCAGAGGCATTGGGTGAATGCATGGAAAATAAAAGCCATTGGTTCACATCAAACGGACGATGAAACCACATGGCATGGTCCAAACTTGCCACTTGTAAAGGTTGATCAAATTCTTCTTGAAAATGACTAATGATGGACATGATCAACAAATCATAATCAACCACATAGGCCAAAAATTCGTGCTGTTGTTGTTGGGACAAACTAACGCTCTCTTTTAATTTAAACCACACATTTCTATTCTCCTGTGGAGAGATGCGATAGGAATAATCTTTTTCAGGTCTAAATTCAAATGCAAAAGGATTACGGGCCAACAGATGTAGTTTTACTCGATCAGAAACTGTTGATGTATTTTTAAGTAAATCGGTGTCCGAAATAAGGTTTTCAGGATTGGCTTGTGCTGGAAAATCGTTGTGTTGTTCCAAGCCTTTCTGCGCAATCTGAAAGGAAGCACTAAGCACAAAAATAGCTTTTCCATTTTGATAAGCCGTAACTCTTCGTGTTGAAAAGCTCCCTCCATCGCGTAGATTTTCTACGGTATAATTTATGGGTATTTGAATATCACCTGCAAGAATAAAATAACCGTGCAATGAATGAACGACTCGATCTTCAGAAATGGTTTGATAAGCCGCATGTAAGGATTGTGCAAGCACTTGTCCACCATAAACACGCTTCCAAACGGTCTGGTAATTTTGCCCTTCATAGTTAAAGGCGTCTATTTGCTTCAGTTTCAATAAATCACTTAATCCTTCTGGTGTTTGCATAAGTCGAAATAACTAAACGAAGGTACTACAAAAACAGAAATGAATAGAATGATTTAACCCTAAGAGGGAAATAATCGCTACTTAGTTGTTTTCAGCCTTAGAAGTACTTTTTTGTTTACTCGACTCGCTTTCAACTTTGAGGTCACCAGTTGCTTTAGTAGCCAATTGAATGCGAATAAAGACCTCGTGGGTTGTCACATTAATGCCTGAGAGACTGTTGTCCAAAAAAGATTCATAGGCATAGCCAAGGGCAATGGAGTTCGTTATACTGAACATCCCGAAAATTCCCATACTAGAATTATCACGTATCTGCACTCCAGCATCATATCTATTCCGGTAGCTTACAAGTGCAGTTGCTTCAGTTGCCAATTCAAGTCCTTTTACCTTGCGCAAAAGAACACTTGGTTTTATAGATTGATAAAAATTAATTGCGTAAAGTTAATAATTTAACATTAAACATAGTGAATGATATAATTAATTAGCATAATGTAAGTTTGTTACCAATATGTAGAGTGGCTTTTTTAGATGTTTAGCAAAAAAAAAGCCCTGCCAATAGCAGGGCTTTAAGCCTATACTGGATAGGGGTTAGTCTTCTATACTAACATTAACCGCACTAAGACCTTTTTGAGTTTCCTCTACGTCATAGCTAACTTTATCCCCTTCTGTGATTTCGTCGTTGGTGTTGTTTACGTGTACGAATACATCTTCTCCATTTTCATTGGTGATAAATCCGAACCCTTTTGCATTGTTAAAGAACTTTACAGTTCCACTGTGATTACTCATAATTATTATTTTTATTAGACTGCAAAGATAGACAAACTAATTTAAATTGCTATTAATCAATTGCATAAGTTTAATTAAATTAATTTAGCGCTAACTACCCACTAATCTGAGGCTACCATTTGATTGAAGTCGATTTGTTCATTCAAAAAAAATCCGCTGGCCAAAATAAAATGACATAAAGGCTTTCTTTTAATCGATAAAAAAGCGAGAAATAGAGATTAGGAAAAAGCAGAGAATTATTTTTTCTTACGTCTATTGGCAACCTTATCCCCTTTGGATTTGGGCTTACTGTACTTCTTGGCAATTTTAAATTTATAGGATCCTCCTAAGTTGACTTTTCTGTTTTTTGGTTTTTTCTCTTCCATGTACTAAGATAGTAAAAGCTAATAATGAAACAACTCTATGTAATTATTGCAGCATTGGGACTAATGAAGGTCAGAAGGCATAAAGACAGAAGAAAGATTTAACACAATTATGGACATAAAAAAAGGCTATCCGATTGGAGAGCCTTGAAATTGTTGAGCCAACGAGCAGATTTGAACTGCCGACCTCTTCCTTACCAATGATACGCCTACTCCTTAAATAGCTATTAATTAACCCTATATCCTCTCTTGACTACTATAAACACTGCAACGTATAAAAGGGATGTATTATTTGCTGGTTCACTAATGGTTCACTAATGGTTCACTAAATTAGCTTTTTAAATAAAGAGGCTTAAAAATGAGTAATATTAATCACAATTTCTGGCTAGGATTAAATAAGAAAAACGATACAGACAATCCAGAGAGCTTATACCTATTTTATAAGACTGGGAGTAAGAAAATACTAAAGAGGCTACCTATCAAGATAAAGGCCTCTATATGGGATAATTCAGCTAAGAGTATAAAGAGGGTAAGGGAGCTAGACTATATGTCAGAAGTAGAGTATATCAATGAGCTAAAGAGTAGGATAAGTCAGGTTAAAATAGAAATGAGTAAAGGAGTAATGTCTATTGATACTGCATGGCTAATATTGCTGGATAAGAATAAGGATGGAATAATAGAGACCTTCATAGAGAACGATTTGAAGCTAACCAATAACAGTAGGGTAAAATACCTCAGCTACTTAAAAGGCCTAGAGAAGCACCTACCTATAACATACAAACCTCTGCAGTATGTTCACATACAAGACAATCAATCAGTAGAAGTAATAAGCAATACGCTAAAGCAGTCTAAGCTAAAGAATAGTACTATATCGGACTATATGGGAATGCTAGACTATATCACTAGAAGGGCCAACCTAAAGGTACAGTCTCCTTTTGCCTCATTGAAGCTAAAGCCTCAGGATGATGAAGTAAGTAAGCTACCCAGAACAATAAACGACCTGTACAAAGGGATGCAGGGAATACAGACTAAGAAAGACTACCTCAGCTTATGTATGTGGCTATACTCATTCTCTCTACGTGGCCTAGGAGGAGGCGATATATGTAACCTCAGCGAAGACCTATTAGAAGGGGACTATACAAGGCCTTACTATCCTGACTATGCTATAGACCTAGACTATTACTCAACACTGAAGGAGAAGGCTCACGTCTATATAAGGAGAGGTAAGAAAAAGAACCAGAAGCCACTTACAATACTAATCAATACATTCCCTAGCTACTTCCTTCACCAAGCACTTAGGCAGCTTATAAAAGAGGAGTATATAGAGTACTCATATAAAGGTAAAGACTTATTAAGGCTATTCAATTTCACTACTAAGGATAAAGACTATAACGATATATTAAAGGGTAAAGCTAATTGGTCAGCATTAAGGGATACAATCAGTAAGAAGACTCAGAAGCTTATAGGAGCTGGACTACATAACACAAGGCATACGTTCACTACAGCGGGTAATTCATACAGTAGGCTAAATGATTCAGAACAAAGGGAGCTTATAGGCCAGAAGAGTAAGGGAGCTTTAAATCACTACCAGTCAGAGCTACAAATTAAGACAGACCTCAACCACTTACACATTCTTGACGATTTCCAAGTAATAAGCCTTACAAAGGTTCTATTTCAATTAGGAGAGCAAAGAGGATACATGAGCCAGAGACTATCAAAGCCAGCCCTAGACTTATTTAACCATAAGAAGCTACTAACATTCTCTCCAGAAGACGAGCTCAAGCTGCAAAAGCTACAAAATGAGTGGGTGAATAATCCTACTATAGAGGTGGTTAATGGAAATATAATGAGTAAGCAAGGGAAGAAGCCTAAGCAATTGATTGATTTAGAGGGTATTAAGTCTAACCTATTAGAAGTAAATGAAGTAGACATAAGCGAGGAAGCTGTAAAAGATGGATTAACCTTCTCTTTTATTTAATCCAGTGCTTTCTTAGCTTTTAGATCAGATACTTTTAAATCATCTGTTACGGATAAGAACCCATTGTATCAAAAAGACGATATGTACAAAGAGCTAATTGAAGCCCATGAAGGTTTAAGCAAAGAGCAAAGTCATGAACTTAATGCTAAATTGATTTTACTTTTATTAAATGAAATCAATGATAAAAGCGTCTGGAAAAATGCGCTCACATCTGCTAGAAATGATTCTGTATAGCGCACTTATAACCTATTTGCGATCAGCCTTAAGTTGCACAAATCTATAATAAAAAGTGCATTTTTGTGAGCTTCATTTTGAGTATATTTTGTGACATTGCAGTATTAAATAATTTATTGCCATGCTTACAGTAGAAGAGATAAATGATGAAGCGAAACGACTAGATCTCGCCGAAACCAACAGAGTTCAAATTGAACCCACTACAATACGGTTTCCTAATATGGAAATCAAAGATTCTTATGCAATTCAAAAAGCATGGGTGGGACTAAAACAAGAACAGGGCAGAAAAATTGTAGGGTATAAAATTGGACTTACTTCTAGGGTAATGCAAGTGGCCATGAATATTGATGAGCCAGATTACGGCACTTTGTTAGATGATATGGTTTTTGAAAATAATTCAGAAATCAAAACGTCAGCCTTTTTAGACCCAAAAATTGAAGTCGAGTTGGCATTTGTTCTAAAAAAAAGACTGTTTGGTGAAAACCTCACTATCGAAGATGTTATTGAAGCAACAGCGTATGTCGTTCCTGCATTAGAACTAATAGCAGCAAGAACGTTTAGAAAAAACCCTAAAACTGGTTATGTAAGAACCGTTAGGGATACTATTTCGGATAATGCTGCGAACGCAGGAATTATTACTGGAGATCATATAATTGACCCTAACGAAATAGATTTACGTTGGGTAAGCGCGCTTTTATATAAAAATGGAACTATTGAAGAATCTGGTGTTGCCGCTGCAGTATTAGACCATCCTGCAAAAGGGATTGTTTGGTTGGCAAAGAAATACGCCCAACATGGAGTAGCACTTGAAGCAGGTCAAACTATTCTGGCAGGGTCATTTACGAGACCTATTGATGTAGCTGCAGGTGATGAAATTATAGCGGACTACGGTTCTTCGGGGAAAATAACGGTCAATTTCACTTAAAACATACGAATGGATACACCTAAAAATAGTTTTAAGCAAAAAGCACTAGGACAAGAAACCACTTATGGAATCTGGAATGGTATCGTTGATACCGTAACGGCAGAGATAATTGCTGGAGCGGGTTTTGATTGGATGCTAATTGATGGTGAACATGCTCCTTTTGACCTGCGAACCATTCAATTACAACTGCAAACTATAGCCGCATATGACGTACAGGTAGTTGTGAGACCTCCAGTAGGTGACACGGTTTTAATAAAACAATTGATGGATATTGGTGTGCAAAGTTTGTTGGTGCCCATGGTAGAATCTGCAGAACAGGCCACACAACTTGTTAAAGCCATGCGTTATCCACCAGAAGGTGTTCGCGGTGTTGGAACCGCTTTAGCAAGAGCTTCAAAATGGAACAGAACCAACAATTATTTTAGAGATGCCAATAATGAAATGTGTTTGATATGCCAAATAGAATCGGTTGAGGGAATAAAAAATCTAGATGCTATTCTTGAAATTGATGGTGTTGATGGTGTATTTATTGGTCCTGCAGATTTAGGTGCATCGATGGGATTTTTGGGGCAACCCTCACATCCTGATGTAAAAGCAGAAGTAGTCAAAGCAATAAAAACAATTAGAGCCAGCGAAAAAACAGCTGGTACACTTACCGCTTCTGAAGAATTAGTAAACTATTATAAAGCAGCGGGTGCCAATATGTTGGGAGTCGGGGTAGACACCCTGCTCATGGCAAAATCAACCAAGCAGTTAGCAGAATTATATAAGCCAGAATTAAAGCGTAATCAATCGAATACTAAATATTAACAATATGTTAGACGAAAACCTGACCATATTAAATAACTACTTACCAAAATTGGTCGAAAATGGAGTTCAAAATCTAATCAATGGAAAATCCGTTGATGCGATTTCTGGTAAAACTTTTGACAATACCACTCCTGTAGATGGTTCGTTCATTGGCAAAGTAGCTGAGGGTGATGCAGCAGATATCAATGAAGCAGCCAATGCGGCAATGGATGCCTTTGATGCTTGGCGAAAAATGCCACATCAAGAGCGCAAAAAAATTATGCATGCCATAGCTGATAAAATTGAAGAACATGCCGATGAAATAGCAGTTTTAGAAAGCTATGATACTGGGCAGCCTATTCGATTTATGAAAAAGGCAGCCATAAGAGGTGCAGCAAATTTTAGATATTTTGGCGATAAAGTTATTGATGCGCAAAATGGACTTTCTACTCCAGATACCAACCATGTAAATTATACCATGCGCCAAGCTATTGGCCCCGTTGGTATTATTACGCCTTGGAACACACCTTTTATGTTGACGACTTGGAAAATTGCTCCGGCATTAGCATCAGGTTGTACAGTAGTGCATAAACCCGCAGAGTTTAGTCCGGTTACGGCAACGCGATTGGCGCAATTGGCACATGAAGCTGGATTGCCAAAAGGTGTTTGGAATGTTGTTCATGGGTTTGGTGAAACAGCCGGTAAATCATTGACTGAGCATGAACATATAAAAGCAGTTGCCTTTATTGGTGAGACTACTACAGGAACCTATATCATGAAGCAAGGCGCACCAACGCTAAAACGTGTGCATTTAGAACTAGGTGGTCAAAATCCTATTATAGTTTTTGATGATGCTGATTTAGACCGTGCTTTAGACGCTGCAATTTTCATGAAGTACAGTTTAAACGGAGAACGTTGTACATCAAGCAGTAGACTATTATTGCATAAAGACGTATATGCTGGGTTTGTTGAAAAGTTAAAGAAAAGAGTGTCGAATATAAAAGTAGGCCATCCGTTAGACCCTATTACAGAGGTAGGTCCTATGATTCATCCATCGCATCAAGAGAAAGTTATAAGTTATGGTGAGATTGGAAAACAGGATGGGGCAACTTTAGCCTGTGGAGGTGGAAAGCCAGCAGATTTACCTGAAGGTGGCGCCTATGTAAATCCGACTTTATTTATTGATGCAAGTAAAGATATGCGCATTGCTCAAGAAGAAGTTTTTGGTCCATTTCTAACTGTCATTCCATTTGAAACAGAGGCGGAAGCTATTGAAATAGCAAATTCAGTACGATACGGATTAACAGCTTATATCTGGACGAAGGATATAGGTAGAGGACATAGAATGGCACATGCCGTTGAAGCAGGCATGGTATGGATTAATTCACAAAATGTAAGGCACTTACCAGCGCCTTTTGGAGGTGTAAAATATAGTGGAATAGGTCGTGACGGTGGCGAATATAGTTTTGATTTCTATATGGAAACAAAAAATATATCAGTCGCCCTAGGTGACCATGATATACCACAATTAGGAGTACAGTAATACTAAAAATAAGATTATGGGTAAAATTGTTTTAGCAGCGAAAATAACGCACGTCCCGACCATGTTAATGTCGGAAAAACCTGGACGAATCTTTGGAACAAGACAGCAAGCTATTGACGGGCATTATGAAATTGTACGCAGGGCACGAGAAGCCGGTGTAGATACAGTTGTTGTTTTTGATTCTCATTGGTTGATTAATGCGGGATATCACATAAATTCTGGGGAACATTTTAAGGGCCTTTATACGAGTCATGAATTTCCTCAATTTATTCAAGATATGGAGTATGAGTATACTGGAAATAAAGCCTTAGGAGATGCTATTGCAAAAAAGGCCATGCAAAAAGGAGTGCATACAGAATCGCACAACATTGAATCTTTAACTTTAGAATACGGCACTTTAGTACCTATGTATTTCATGAATAAAGAGCGTGACTTAAAAGTCGTTTCAGTGGCTGCATTATGTACGGTGCATAGTCATGATTCATCTATAAAATTAGGGGAAGCAGTAGCAGAAGCAATTGCAGAAAGTGATAGCAATGTTATGATATTGGCATCAGGTTCTCTTTCTCACGGAATGTGGGCCAACGAAGATTATGCGGCAAATAATGGCACATTTACCATTTCTAGTGAATTCAACCAACAAATGGATTTACACGTTATAGAATTGTGGAAACAAGGAAGGCATAAGGAATTTTTAAAACTACTTCCAGAATATGCCAGTAAGTGTGACGGTGAAGGAAACATGCACGATACAGCAATGTTATACGGTGCAGTTGGCGGCGTAAACTATGAGGGTAAATGTGAATTAATAGGAGAATATTTTCCTAGTTCTGGCACAGGGCAAGTGAATATGATTTTTCCTGTTTAGTTTATATAAAAAATAAAAGCATATGCCACACGTAACCTTTGAATATTCAGCGAATGCTGCAATAGATTTTCAATCATTTTTTAGTGACTTAACAGAACAATTGGTTGCTACTGGAGCAGTTAAAAGGCTTGGGGTAAAGTGCAGGGCGGTAAAATCAGAGGCACATTTTATTGTGGATGGAAAACCAAACTACAAGATGGTCAATCTTTTGTTACGCCTTAGAGAAGGTCGGACATTAGAAACAAAACAAGAATTGTCACAGATTGGGATGCGTTTGATGGAAAAGTATTTTGAACAAGAAATTGCCAGGAAAGAGATTATTCTATCTACAGAGATAAAAGAACTTATTAAAGGATTGGACCTTATAAAAAACTCAATTCGTTAGCATTAGGTATGACAGAACTATTAAAAAACAAAGCATATATAAATGGTAAATGGGTAGTTTCAAATTCCGGTAAAACATTTGAAGTTACAAATCCGTTTAATAATGAAGTGATTGCACGTGTTTCCGATTGTGGCCAAGAAGAAACTAAATTGGCTATTGATGCCGCAAGTGAAGCATTTAAAGTTTGGAAAAAATACGGGGCATCAGAACGTGCCGACTTACTTAAAAAATGGTATCAATTACAAATAGATAATGCAGAAGAATTAGGGAGAATACTAACCCTAGAGCAAGGTAAACCATTACAAGAGGCTATAGGGGAAATTAAGTATGGAGCATCATTTGTAGAATGGTTTGCAGAAGAAGCTAGACGAAATTACGGAGACGTAATACCCGGACACCAAAGAGATAAAAGACTATTGGCCATTAAACAACCCATAGGTGTTGTTGCAGCAATCACACCATGGAATTTCCCTAACGCCATGATAACGCGTAAGGTTGCGCCTGCATTGGCTGCTGGTTGTACCGTGGTAATTAAACCACCAAAATTAACGCCTTTATCTGCATTGGCTTTAGCCGCATTGGCAGAAGAAGCAGGTATACCGGCAGGAGTAATAAATATAGTTCCAGGGAGTAGCGCAAGTGCAATAGGCAATGAACTTTGTGCGAATTCTTTAGTTAAGAAACTATCCTTTACGGGGTCTACACCGGTTGGCAAAATACTCTTGAAGCAATGCGCAGATACGGTAAAAAAGGTTTCCATGGAGTTGGGAGGAAACGCTCCCTTTATAGTGTTTGAAGATGCTGATATTGATGCAGCCGTAGAAGGAGCTATTGTATCAAAATACAGAAATGCGGGACAGACCTGTGTGTGTACGAACAGAATTTTTGTACAAGAAAAGGTTTATGATGTTTTTGTTGAAAAATTTGTAGCGGCAGTAAAACTCCAAAAAATGGGTGATGGTTTAGAAGAGGGCGTCACTATAGGTCCACTCGTAGAAGAGAAAGCCATTCAGTTTGTAGAAAATGTGGTTGAAGATGCTAGAAAAAAAGGTGCTGAAGTTGTGCTAGGAGGCACAAGGTATCAAAAAGAATCATTGATATATGAGCCTACTATTTTAACGAATGTTAATGCGACTATGGATGTTTATAAGGAGGAGGTTTTTGGCCCTGTAGCACCTATATTCAAATTTAAAACCGAAGAAGAGGTGATAGATTATGCAAATGATACACCATATGGTTTGGCATCTTATTTCTATGGAAAAGATTATGCAAGAATCTGGCGCGTTGCTGAAGCTTTGGAATATGGAATGGTCGGTATCAATACCGGAATGATTTCTACAACGGTTGCTCCTTTTGGCGGAATAAAAGAAAGTGGTTTTGGTAGAGAAGGTTCTAAGTACGGAATGGATGATTACCTAGAAATAAAGTATTTATGCTTTGGAGGAATTGAATAAATATTCAACCCTCGAAATATTGATTTAAAAAAGCACACTCATGAAATTTGCAAGTTATAAGGTTGAAGGTAGAACCACCTACGGTTCTGTAGTAGAAGAGAATAATACCATTTATCTTACTGATATCGGTAAAGAAAACGGCCATGACCTCAGGTATTGGATTGAGAATGATACCATGAATGAATTGAGGGCAATTGCTGAAGCAACCAAAACTCGTCATATAGAAAAATACGTCGATTACTTGCCTCCAATTCTGTCCGCAGAAAAAATTGCTTGTATTGGTGTAAATTATGCGAACAGAAATGCAGAATACAAAGACAATTCAGAATTACCAAAATACCCTAGTTTATTTCTTCGGTATCTAGATTCATTTACCGGAAACAATCAAAATTTAGTACGCCCCCCTGAATCGGATAAATTGGATTATGAAGGGGAGATTGTTATAATTATTGGTAAGGGTGGAAGACGCATACCAGAAGAAAAGGCACTTGAGCATATTGCGGGTTTAACGCTTATGAATGAAGGCACCCTTCGTGATTGGGTTCGCCACGCCAAATTTAATGTAACCCAAGGAAAGAATTTTGAAAAATCAGGTTCTATTGGCCCTTGGATGATGACTTCAGATGAAGTTGCAGATTATACCAATCTAGCTATTCAAACCCGAGTAAATGGAGAGATTAGACAAGATGATAACACCTCTAGATTAATGTTTCCGTTTGCATTTATCATATCGTACTTAAGTACGTTTATGACATTAAAACCAGGTGATATGATTTCTACAGGCACTCCCAATGGCGCCGGCGCCAGATTTGACCCCCCTAAATATCTGAAACCGGGAGACATTATTGAAGTTGAAGCTGCAGGAATTGGAGTTTTAAAAAATGGTGTTGAAGATGAAGTTTTAAAATAAACTAATCCCTCGCGAAGCTTAAAACCTATATGATGGTAGTTTTTATCTTTTTGTTTTAACCGAAATATGTGCTTTATGAAATTTTTTTTTGGATTGGTATTTTCACTTTTGCTATTAACATCATGCAGCCAACCAGAGAAAAAAAGGCCTACAAATATATTAATCATAGTAGCAGACGATTTGGGTTTTACAGACCTAGGTTGTTATGGTAGCGAAATTAACACGCCCAATTTAAATGCTCTTGCTGCCAAGGGGTTAAGAAGCACTTCATTTTATACAGCCCCTACTTGTTCGCCAACACGTGCCATGTTATTATCTGGTGTAGTAAACCATAGAAATGGTTATGGAACAATGGAAGGCGATTGGGCAGATAACCAAAAAGGACTTAGAGGCTATGAAGGTTATTTGAATTGGGATGTGGTAACCTTTCCAAAATTGCTTCAAGATGCGGGCTATCATACTTCAATAGCAGGTAAATGGCATCAAGCTTTTCCTGCAAAAGAACAAACACTCTGGCCTTATTATCGTGGATTTACCCGTTCCTTTATAATGGCTCAAGGTGGCGCTGGTCATTATTATGACAAACAACCACTACTTTCTTTTATACCAGAGGCACTTTATGTAGAAGATACTACTCAAGTAGCAACACTCTCCAAAGATTTTTATTCTAGTAAAAATTATGCGGATAAGACTATCCAATTCATTGACGAAAGTAGGTCAGGGCACAAACCGTTTTTTCATTTTTTATCCTTTACGGCGCCACATTGGCCTTTACAGGTGCCGGATGAAAATATAGATACATATAAAGATAAATACGAAGAAGGTTACGAAGTACTAGCCCAGAAAAGATTTGAGAGAGCACAAGCTATGGGTATTATTCCGGCATCGGCCAAGTTACCTGCCCTAACGCCAAACATTCAACCCTGGAACGAATTAACGGATGTAGAAAAAAGACGTTCTAGTCGAGCAATGGAAATTTATGCCGCAATGATTGACCGAATGGATTTTCATGTTGGTAGAGTGATTGCTCATTTAAAGGAAATCGGTGAGTACGAAAACACTTTGATTGTTTTTATGGCAGATAACGGTGCTGAAGGAAATTCAATTATGGGTTATGAAGATACCGGAGAATGGGTTGAGACCACCTTTGACACAAGTTTTGAAAATATGGGAAGGCTAAATTCCTATACCGAACTAGGAGCAGCATGGGCAAGTGTAAGTTCCCTCCCTTTTAAGTGGTATAAGGCATTTGCAACTGAGGGTGGTGTTAGAGCTCCTTTGATTATTCAATACCCAAAATCAAAAAGAACTGCTAATACCATAGCGAATGACTTTTTATCTGTTATGGATTTAGCGCCAACTTTTCTTGAGTTAGCGGATGTAAAGCATCCAGGGACAACTTATCAAGGAAGAAAAGTTTATCCTATGAACGGTATGTCAATGCTACCATGGTTACATGGAGAAATTGATTTTGTACATCCTATGGAAAAAGCACATGTCTGGGAATTATATGGTAGAATAGGTGTTCGTTTGGGAGATTGGAAAGCCGAAAAAATGGAAGCCCCATATGGAACAGGAGTATGGGAATTATATAATTTAAAGGAAGACCTCATTGAAGAAAATAACCTTGCCAATAACTATCCAGAAAAACTACAAGAACTAATTGGACATTGGAAAGATTATGAAAAAGAAAACGCTGTAACCTTACCAGACAGACCAACCGCATATTCAAAAGAAACGTATTGGAATAAAAAATAGTAATTATACTAGACGTCTTCTCGATATCATAGCGACAATACACAAAACCTAAACAAAAGCATCATATTTCTATAAGAGCTAGGTAGTTAATTAGTATAGTTTTGGAGCAGAACATATCATTATAACAATGATAAATATCAACTTAACTAAACTCATCATGAAAAAACTTGTATTAATTTTTGTCTTATTAGTAACAACCGCAGGGTTTGCTCAGAAAAGTATTTCTGGTGTAATTACTGAAGCTGACACGGATCAGCCCATACCTGGAGTCTCAATTGTTATTGAAGGAAATAGTGTGGGAACTTCAACTGATTTTGACGGGAAGTATCAATTAGAAACCGCCTCAGATACTTTTACGTTGGTTATAAGCTATATTGGCTTTAAGACTGTAAAAGTTTCTAGTACAGATGGGACAGCTGCCTATAATGTTACTCTAGAGGAAGATACTGCTCAACTAGACGAAGTTATTGTTACAGCCAATAAAACAGCACAACGCTCGCAAGACGTACCTTTGAGTATTACAGCTATAGGCGCCAAAGAACTTGCAAGAACGGGGTCGGTAAAAGCAGAGAATTATTTTCCAAGCATTCCAAATTTAAGTATCTCTTCTTCAGGAGGTGGTGGTGCAAGTTTCGGTGATGGTAGGTCCTCGGGTAAAAATATATCTATAAGAGGTATTTCTGGAAATAATACTACAGCATTTTATTTGGATGAAACTCCATTGCCAGAATTTGCTGATCCTCGTTTATTCGATACCAATAGAATCGAAGTGTTAAGAGGTCCACAAGGAACTTTATATGGGTCAAATACTATGGGCGGTGCAGTAAAAGTAATAACCAATCAGCCAAGTGCATTTGAGACGTCAGGAAATATAGAAGTCAACGCCGCAACTGTCAAAGAAGGCGATGCTGATTATAGTATCCAAGGTGTTTTTAATGTCCCTCTTGTAAAAGATAAGGTTGCTTTACGTATAGGTGCATTTTATGCATTTGAAACGGGAATTTATGATAGAAAACAACAGACTACATTCAACGGTTTTCCATTAAATACAGGAGATGGTACAGGTGCTAACCCAGGTGCAGTCTATGACAGTCCTGATGATGGTTCTAGAATAGCTTATGATTTAGGGCCACTTCCAATTAATCTAGTGGAAAATGGTAATAATGATTTAACCGGAAATTTTGGTGACAATGTAGATGATGAAACTAGCTTTGGTGTAAATATTGGACTCGGGTTTTATCCAAATGAGAATGTAAGAATCATTCCTAAGCTAATTTATCAAAAAACTTCTGGTGACGGTTTAGATTTTTCTGATTTTAGACCAGACAATTTTACACAGTATAGAATGGCTGGTATTGATGAGAAATATGAATTAGATTTATTACATGCGAGTCTTTTGACTGATTTTCAACTGGGTTCAGGTAAATTAACCAATAACCTTTCTTTTACAGTTCTTGATCAATTTGATAGAGAAGATGTTACAGAGCGTGAGAGTTCTGGACCAACAGCTACAGAGCTCACCCCATTTGATGAAAATGGATTGATAATAGCTCCTGTAGATGCACCACCGTTTACGAATACAGGTTTTACACAAGCGAATTTCTATCCTGAGTTTATTGATAGAACTGGCCAATTGAATAAGTTTGTTGAAGAACTTAGATATAGCTCAACAAACGAAGATTCTAATTTCAATTTCACAGCCGGATTATTCTACAGTTCTGAGAGTTCAAAGTTTAACGCGAGTCAGCCTAGAAATACATATCTCGAAGATATATCAGGATTTTTCGAAAACCTAATAGCAATTGGCGTAACAGAAGTTGAGGGATTGCCTGAATTTATTGCATCTGAAAACTTTATCTGGTATTCTCAAGACACAGATTTTCAAACTAATGAATTTGCATTATTCGGGGAAGCGTATTGGGATATTACATCAAAATTAAAAGCGACAGTTGGTTTACGATATTTCTCGTATAATCAAAATTTAAAGCAAACTTTAGCAGGATTTGTTGCCGCTGGAGGTGGAGAGCCTACAGACGAAGAAACAAAAGATAGTGGTGTTACCCCTAAGTTTAATTTGACTTACTCAATTAATGATAATAGCCTTATTTATGGTAGTGCAACTAAAGGGTATAGATTGGGTGGAGCAAATGGTATAGTGCCTGTTCTTTTTGCAGCAGCAGATTTAGAGGCAATTGGTTTGACTGAAGCGCCAAGAACGTTTGATCCTGATTTCTTATGGACGTATGAGTTAGGAAGTAAGAATATCTTTTTAGGAAATAGATTAATTACCAATATGTCTGTATTTCATACCGTATGGAATGAACTACAACAACGTGTTTTCTTACCAACAGGATTTCTATTTGTAGATAATATTGGTCAAGCAACAATGACCGGTGTTGAATTAGAAGTTAAAGGAAAGGTTAATAAAAATCTTCAAATAGGTGGAGCTTTTGGGTATACGAAATCTGAAATAAAGGAAGGTAGTATTTTAACTGGGGCGGAAGCTGGAGATAGAGTATTAAATGTACCTGAATTAACAGCAAGTGCAAATATTCAATATTCTCACGAACTTAAAAAGCAAGGAAGTTCAATGTTCTATAGACTTGATTTGAGTCATACTGGTGATCGAGTAAATACATTTGCTCCTGAAACTGAATCGCAGTTTGTGTTTGACGCATTCACACTTTTGAATGCTAGAATAGGGTATTCAAGTGGAAAATTCGACATCGCTATTTTCGGACAAAACTTAACAAATGAAATTGCTAATTTCGGTGATATTACCTCGTTAGCAGCTACGCCTTTTGGAAGAACAAGATATGCAACCGGAAGACCATCTTCATACGGTGTAAATCTTAAATATAAGTTCTAGCAAGAACTAACCATTACCATTTAAAGTGGGAAGTTGTCTTAAAATACATTTCCCATTTTTTTTCAAAAATTTGGATAGAGATTCCATTTACTATTTTAAGCTTAGATCCGATTACGTTCTCAAAAATTGGATATTTTATACTAAAAAAGCACTATTTCAATTCATAAGAATTACATAATTACAATACTACAAAATGGAGTATACAGCATTACCTAAAGTTCAATCATTTCTGAATAAAGAACAACTGCCGTTATTTATAGACGGTAAACAGCAACCTTCACAATCAGATAAAAAGATAGCGGTACATAATCCGGCAACGGAAGATATACTAGCATATATTCCAAACGCTTCTAAAGCGGATACTGACTTGGCAGTTAATGCCGCTCACAAAGCTTTAAATGACGGGCAATGGCCAAAATTATTGGCCAACCAAAGGGAGAAAATCATGTTGAAATATGCCGATATCATTGAAAAAAATGAACCTGAATTGGCTCAGTTATTGGTTTTAGAACATGGTAAATTGTACGTAGATGCTCAAAAAGAAGTAAGTGCGGCAGTAAATTGTTTCCGTTATTATGCGGGTTGGTCAACAAAAATTGAAGGCTCAACATTAGATGTTTCTTTAGGTGGCGCCAGTCATTTTGCATACACCAAAAGAGAACCAATTGGAGTTATTGGCGCTATTGCACCGTGGAATGTTCCTATAATGATGTACGCATGGAAAACTGCACCGGCATTGGCTTGTGGTTGTACCATTGTTTTTAAACCATCAGAAGAAACCCCGCTTACTGCTTTATTTATGGCAGAACTTTCTTTAGAAGCTGGTGTTCCTGAGGGAGTTATAAATATAATAACCGGAGATGGTCAAAATGCAGGAAATAACATCGTAACACACCCATTAGTCTCAAAAATAACCTTTACGGGTTCTACCGAGGTGGGGAAAATTATAGGACAAGGAGCTGCAAAAACACTTAAGGAATTCACTTTGGAACTAGGAGGGAAAAACCCTGTTTTGGTTTTGGATGATGCCGATATTACAAAAGTGCCTAAAGGTGCGGCTAAGGGAATTTTTTACAACCAAGGACAGGTTTGTGTTTCTGGTTCTAGAATCTATCTGCCTAAAAACAAGTATGATAATTTTGTTGCTGACCTTGGAAGTATTGCAAATGGTATGAAGACCGGTAACGGCCTTGATTCAACCTCGCAAATGGGGCCGTTGGTTTCTCAAAAACATATGCAAAATGTAATGCGTTATATTGATTCCGGTAAACAATCAGGAGCAGAAGTGGTTGCCGGAGGTTCCAAGCTTTTTGATAAAGGGTACTATGTTGCACCAACAGTATTTTCGAATCCGGAAAACAAAAATATCGATATTCTTACCGAAGAAATTTTCGGTCCTGTAATAGTTGCTGTGGCTTATGATGGCATTGATGATTTAATTCAAAAAGCTAATGATACCAGCTATGGTTTGGCTGCTAGTGTGTGGACGAATAATGTTAGTAATATGCACAAAACGTTAGAAAAACTAAATGCAGGTATGATCTATGTCAACTCGCCGGTTCGATCAGATCCAAATTTACCCCTTGGAGGATTTAATCAATCTGGAATTGGCAATGAACTCGGTAGTGAATCTATAAAAGCATATACCAGATTAAAATCTGTGGTAATTGCATATTAAAATAATGTGCCTTAGATTGTTTTATCTTTTTGATTTAAAATATTTCTAGTTTACAGATTATTTTAAATCAATTTTAAAATTAAAATAAATGAAAAATGCTAGCTCAATAGATGTAAATAGTCGCGGTACAATAACCGCAGGACTAGTTCTTGGCACAATTGGAGTACTTTCATTTATTGTTCAGCCGGGTCTGGTTCAGGGGTTTGTAAGTGTACTAGGATTATCTGAGGCTGATGCTAATCTTTTAGCTTCCATAGAAATGGCAGGTATCGCCATTGCAACTATTCTGGCTATTTTTTTAACTCGAACAGTAAGTTGGAGAGTTATTTTGGCAGCAGCATTGATAATCGCAGCAGCAGGTAACTTATTTTCAGCACTTGGTGATAACGACACTAGCCTTCAAATAGCAAGATTTATTACTGGAATAGGCGAAGGTTTAATTATCTCATTAAGCTTTACAATTATAGGTTTAACTCAAAAAACGGAAAGAAATATAGCGCTTTACCTTGCGCTATTGATGACCTATGGTGCATTTGGTCTTTGGGGAATGCCCTTAGCTTTTCAGACTATTGGCTTAAATGGTATTTTCATAATTTGGGCTGTTCTGACTCTAATTGCTCTTTTTACCATTAAATATGTGCCTATTTCATCTGCAAGTCAAGAGGAGTCAAGGCCTTCAGCAGTACAATTAGGCATAGGGTGGTTAATTTTGGCGCTATTTTCAGTTTTTGCCTACAACGCAGCCATTGGTCTTGCGTGGGCTAATTTATTCCTCATTGGGATGGATATTGAACCAAATGAACAAACCGTTGCCAATGGGTTACTAATTGCTCAATTTGCTGGTATTGCAGGAGCTTTAGGTGCTGTTTATCTTTCAGATCGTATTGGAAGTTTTTGGCCATTTTCCCTTGGTGTTATTGTAGCGGCTGTTTGTATTTCTTTCTTATTAGCAGAGCCATCAATTTTAATATTCGGAATTGCGGTATCTGGTTTTAACGCATTATGGAACTTTACCTTACCTTATTTGTTGAGTATAGTAGGTGATATGGATTCAAAATCACGTATGATGACTCTTGCTATTGCAATACAAATGGTTGGTCTTGGTTCTGGGCCATATTTAGCCTCTAAACTATTTGAATCTGGTTTTGGCTTTAAAGAGATGGAAATTATCACAATAGTTGCTTTAGTAGTAAGTATTGTAATTCTTGCCATTCCAGTTCGTATCCATAGTATCCATTTGAAAAAAAGATAGAAGTGTTTTTTCGAGGAATTTTTGTCAACTAGCAAAAACACAAAAGTTAAACAATAACTGCATTTATATGTAATCTTAAAAAGCGATTTATCATTAATTTTAATAAACATTAAATAGCCAATCATGGATAAAAAAACAATACTCATCGTAGGAACAGCGGATACTAAATCTGATGAGTTATTGTACATGAAAAGCTGTGTTGAAGAACAAAATGGAATAGCGATGATTATGGATGTTGGGGTTCTTGGTGATCCGTCGTTTACACCAGAATATTCCAAACATGATGTTGCCAAAGCGGCAAATACTACAAATGAAGATATTATTGCATTGGGTGATGAGCACAAAGCGATGAACAAAACTGCAGAAGGCGCTTCAATTCTAACCAGAAGATTATATGATGAGGGCAAGATTGATGGTATGATTGCATTAGGGGGTACCATGGGTACCGATTTGGCTTTGGATACCGCTGCTTCACTTCCATTGGGTGTTCCAAAATACGTGGTTTCCACAATAGCCTTTTCTCATTTGATTCCACCAGAAAGAATAACACCAGATTTGACTATGATGCTTTGGTCGGGTGGATTATATGGTTTGAATACAGTATGTAAATCTGTACTAAGTCAAGCTTGTGGAGGAGTTTTAGGAGCTGCAAAAGCCTATCGAAAACCAAAGGCCCAAAAACCTATGATTGCCCTAAGTTCTCTAGGTAAATCCGCTTTGACATATATGGTTCGTTTAAAACCAGAACTTGAGAAAAGGGGATACGAATTAATTGTATTTCATACCACAGGACAAGGCGGTCGGGCATTGGAGTGTTTGGCTGGTAGAAAACGTTTTGCAGCCGTATTGGACTTTAGCCTTCAAGAGGTTGTGAACGATTTCTATAAATCAATTGTGACCTCCGGTAGCAGCCGCATGGAAACTGCAGGTCTAAATGGAGTCCCCCAAATTATAGCCCCTGGGTCTATAAATATTATAGACATTCCAACATGGCAAAAACCGATTAAAAAGTTAAGAGATAGACCATTTCATGTCCACAATAGATTGTTGTCATCAGTAGTCTTAAGTAAGAAAGAATTGCGAAGAGCTGCCCGAAATATTGCCAAAAAAGCATCTATGGCAAAAGGTAAGGTTTCAATGATTCTTCCTAAAAAAGGCGTATTAGAATGGGACAGAAAAGGAAACGAATTGTATAATCCCAAATCGTTAGATGTGTTTTTTAAAGAACTTCAGGAGAGTATCAAACCCGAAGTAGATTTAATCACGTTAAACTGCCATATCAATGACCAAGCTTTTACGGATAAAGTACTTGAGATTTTTGATGATTGGGTGGAAAAAGGAATTATAGAAAAAGGAGTTCAGTAAAATTTACCATGGAGAACAAGAATACAATCAAAGCTTTACTACTTGATTTTGGTAGTGTGATCAGTAAGTCCCTTTTTGAAAGGCATAGTCTTATTGAAGAAAAATTGAACCTACCCGAAGGTACGCTAACTTGGAAAGGGCCATTCGATCCAAAAAACGACCCCTTATGGATGTCCATGCAGCGAGACGAAATTACCGAGCGCGATTATTGGAGAACAAGAGCTAGAGAAGTAGGTGAGTTGGTCGGCCAACAAAACTGGTCAATGATAGACTTATTAAACGCTATCGGAGGAGAAACAAATTATAATAAAATACTAAGACCAGAAGCATTGGAAACAATAGCCTTGGTAAAGAAATCAGGATTAAAGGTTGGCATATTGAGTAATGAAATTGAATTGTTTACAGGTAAGACATTTGTAGACAATCTTCCTTTTATCAATGAATTGGATACGTTTTATGATGCTACCCATTCCGATATCTTGAAACCTGACCCTCGGTCGTACAATTCAGCATTAGACAATCTACAGCTTGAAGCTAAGGATGTACTTTTCGTGGATGACCAATTAAGAAATATAGTAGGGGCAATGAAATGCGGTTTAAAAACTCTTCATTTTGATATAACACAACCAAAAGCGTGTTACGATTATGTAACAAGTGTAATGAACATAAAATAATACAGTATGAGTACTACAACAGATCAAATTACGGCAATAAATATTGAGGAATGGAATGGTAAAGAGCAATGGCACCCCATGGGTCATCCTAATGATATGCTTAAAAAGCCGCCATTAATTATTAATAAGGGCAGAGGGGTTTATATTGAGGATAATAAAGGCAACAAGATGGTAGATGGTGTTGCCGGCCTTTGGAATATTAACTGTGGTTATGACCGCCCTGAAATAAAAGAAGCAATAGTAAAACAACTAGATGAGTTGGTATATTATTCTACTTTTAAAGGAACATCACACCCACGTTCTATAGAATTGGCGCATCTTTTAATAGAGATGATGGAACCAGAAAATATGAAGCGTGTTATGTTTAGCTCTGGAGGTTCTGATGCTATGGAAACAGCTATGCGTATTGCGCGCCAATACTGGAAAATGTTAGGTCAAAAAGATAGATTTAAATTTATCTCATTAAAACAAGGCTATCATGGTACGCATTTCGGTGCAGCTTCTGTAAATGGTAATACACGATTCAGAAGAAACTACGAACCTATGTTACCAGGTTGTTTTCATGTAGATGTTCCTTGGGATTATAGAAACCCATACACAGAAGACCCTGAACAATTAGGTAAGATTTGTGCAGAACTTGTAGATCGTGAAATTCAATTCCAAAGTCCAGATACGGTTGCCGCTTTTATTATGGAACCTGTATTAGGTGCAGGTGGTGTTATAGTTCCACCGGATAATTACATGAAACTGGTAAGGGCAGTATGTGATAAACATGGGGTCTTGCTTATTGCTGATGAAGTTGTAACTGGCTTCGGTCGTACAGGAAGTATGTTCGGCAGTAGATTATATGGAGTAAAACCAGATATAATTACACTAGCCAAGGGAATTTCCTCTGGTTATATTCCACTAGGTGCTACAGTTTGCAATGAACGCATAGACAATGCATTCAAAGAGAATGAAGATTCTTTCGGTGCCATTGGTCATGGATATACTTATTCAGGACACCCAATTGCCTGTGCAGCAGCTATTGCTGCATTAAAAATAGTCAAAGACGAAGACTTGCCCGGCAATGCAGCAAAGCAAGGTGCGTATTTGATGGACAGGTTAAAACCTTTGGAAGACAAGTATGATTTCATAGGTAATATTAGAGGAAAAGGATTAATGCTAGCCATTGAAATGGTTGAGGATAAGACGAGTAAAAAACCAAATAGAGCTATTGTTGCACAGATTTTTAAGCATATGCTTACCAAAGGGGCATTTGTAAGAGCAGCGGGGAATAATATTATTATTTCTCCCCCATTAGTTATTCAGAAAGAAGAACTCGATATCATTATCGATGCATTGGAATTCGCCTTAGAAGAGGTTAATAAATAAGTTGTTTAAGTTAGTTTGAAATGGTACTGGGCTTTATATTTATGAAGTTAGTACCATTTTTTTACACTCAATATCAAGATAATGGCTCATAAATGTTGAGCAGAAACAGATTTTTAAAATGCCAAAAATATCAGCCAAAGGATCACAAATGCCAGCATCGCCAATACGTAAATTGGTGCCGTTTGCAGAAAGTGCAAAAAAAAGAGGTGTACATGTGTATCATCTAAATATCGGCCAACCCGACATTAAAACACCAAAGGTTGCATTAGATGCGGTGAAGAATAATACGATTGATGTATTGGCTTATAGTCGATCAGAAGGTTCAGAAACCTACAGAACTAAACTAGCCGCCTACTATCAAAAAAATAGTATTCCTGCAGTAGCAGAGGACATCATTGTTACTACAGGTGGCAGCGAAGCACTCTTGTTCACTTTTGGAAGTATTATGGATAGTGGAGATGAAGTTATCATCCCAGAGCCATTTTATGCAAATTACAATGGGTTTTCAGCAGCATCAGGAGTACAGGTTATTCCGGTAATTTCAAAAATTGAAAACAACTTTGCTCTGCCTCCTATTGAAGAGTTTGAAAAACTAATTACTCCAAAAACCAAAGCTATTTTAATTTGTAATCCTGGAAATCCCACGGGCTATTTATATACTAAAGAAGAAATAAAGAAATTGGGCATCTTGGTCAAAAAACATGACCTTTTTCTAATAGCTGATGAAGTGTATCGTGAATTTGTCTATGATGGTAAAGAGCATTATTCCATAATGGAATTAGAAGGACTTGAAGAACATGCTATTGTTATAGATTCCGTATCTAAAAGATACAGCATGTGCGGGGCTAGAATTGGCTGTATGGTTACTAAAAACAAAGAGGTAATAGCCACCGCATTAAAATTTGCGCAAGCTAGACTATCGCCCCCTACCTATGCCCAAATTGCTTGCGAAGCTGCTCTAGAGACTGAACAGGCCTACTTTGATGATGTGATTTATGAATACGTTGAACGAAGAAATATCTTGATTCAAGAGCTAAAAAAGATAGAAGGGATAAAAGTAGCACATCCGAGCGGTGCGTTTTATTGTATTGCAGAGCTTCCTTTGCAAAATGCAGATAACTTTGCCCAATGGTTATTAGAGGAATTTGAGTATGAAAGAGAAACTATAATGGTTGCGCCGGCAGCGGGATTCTACTCAACACCTGACGTTGGTTTAAATCAAATTAGAATTGCGTATGTTCTTAAAAAGGATGATCTAATCAAAGCAATACACATACTTAAATTGGCATTAAAACAGTATAAAAGCTTAAACCGAATTTAGTGTTCAAAATCAGCTAACAAAAAGACTTATTTCTGCTGTTGAATTTTTCTATATTCATTTGGGGTATGACCAGTCATATCCTTAAAAAGGGTAGAAAAATAGGGAGGATATTCAAAACCTAGATCGTAGCAGATTTCTTTAAGGTTTTTGTTGGAATAGGCCAGTAGTCGTTTGGCCTCTAACATAACCCTGTTCAACAAGTATTTCTTGGCGGTAACGCCTGTAAACTCCTTAACAAGGTCGGATAATTTTCTTCTAGATAAACTTAATTGCTCCGCATAAAATTCCATATTATGGTTAACCATAAAATGTTCTTCCAGCAGATTTAAAAAATTGGTATAGAGTACTTTATTATGGTTATCTATTTTTCCCTTTGTTGTATCTATTACAATTTCCCTAGCCTTCCGTTCAATTTTTAGTATCAAACTTATAAAGAGATGTTGGACAATAGCCTTACTTGTAAAAGCTCCTTCAGGTTCATAATACTCTTTTAAGAGAACATTAAAATGGGATTTAATATTCTCAATTCCCATTTTTTCGAATTTAATAAATTTTAAATCCGATATGTATCCATTCAACTTCGAGTAATAGGTAGACTTATAAGTGAGTCCAGCACTTGGAATGAATTCATTTTTATATTTGATAGAATATCCATTCAAGTCCTCCCCTTTAACAATTCGGAAGATCTGTTTTTTTTGAATAAAAAAAAGTGTGTTAGGTTTGAGATCAATAAGTTCATCATCAATCATAAAAGAGCCCTTACCGGAAAATAAGAAGATAATTTCCTTATAATCATGGGCATCCATCTTTCCATTACCTTTTTCAAAAGATTGATTAGGGGTTAATTGTTCTATTGTGAACGCTGATTCTTTATTGTTTCTAAGCATTTCTAGTATTGAAAAATTGTAAACTAAATATCGCGCACTAGCAAGTTTGCTAATGTAATATATTGAAATTCTATCAGCTTAGAAAGATAATTAAAAGTATGCAAGAAGTGATTTGATAAAAGGCTGATTTACGGAACATCTAAAAACTCTTTACAAAAAGCGGATTTTGTTAAGAGTTTTACTTTTTTGAAGTATGTTTTAGGGAGTTCATCCACAATATTGATACAATATTCAATAGGCGTAATGTAAAGAGTTCTTCATAGGTTGCTTTTTTCCAATGTCTGTTGATTTGGAATTTGAAAGGGGAGTAGATTTTTTATAGCCTTAAACAAATGTTCGTGAGAAAAATCAGTTAAAATATGTACTTTGTCAAGATTAAGAGATAAGTTTAAACTTACAGTTAAAACAGTATTGAAAGCGCCATGAGATTTCTTAGGCTCTAGATAATATTCCAAATTTATGCCAATTAGACCAAAAGAACATGCGTTAGAAGATTTATCCCGGACCAAATTTCAACTTGTTCTCCCTGAAGTTTGGGTTTACAGAGACAAGGATAAGGACTACGGTATTGATGGAGAAGTTGAAATATTCAATGAAGACGGTCGGTCGACTGGACTTATGTTTTATGTGCAACTAAAAGGAACTGCATCAAAAAAAGATTCACAAATACACAATGTGGACTTAAAAATTGAGACATTAAATTACTTCAGACAACTAGACTGTAGTAGACGACAATAGTATAGCAGGAGAGATTGCTAATGGGAATGTTAATCTGTGTACGACTTTGGTTACTAATATGAGTTATATGTTTGTAAATAATACATCATTCAATGGAGATATCTCTAACTGGGATACAGCAGCAGTTACTAATATGAGTAATATGTTTAATGAGGCTTCATCATTTAATGGGGATATATCTAACTGGGATACAGCAGCAGTTACTGATATGAGTGCTATGTTTGCTGTTGCTTCAGCATTTAATGGGGATATATCTAACTGGAATACAGCAGCAGTTACTAATATGAGTACTATGTTTAGAGACGCTACGGCATTTAATGGAGATATATCTAACTGGAATACAGCAGCAGTTACTGATATGAGTGCTATGTTTGCTAGTGCTTCAGCATTTAATGGGGATATACCTAACTGGGATACATCAGCAGTTACTGATATGAGAGCTATGTTTGCTAGTGCTTCAGCATTTAATGGGGATATCTCTAACTGGGATACAGCAGCAGTTACTGATATGAGTTTAATGTTTAGAGACGCTACAGCATTTAATGGAGATATATCTAACTGGAATACAGCAGCAGTTACTGATATGAGTAATATGTTTAGAGACGCTACAGCATTTAATGGAGATATATCTAACTGGGATACAGCAGCAGTTACTAGTATGGGTCTTATGTTTTATGGTGCTACATTATTTAACCAAGACTTATCAGGCTGGTGCGTCACAAACATCACGTCTGAACCAAATGGTATTGCAGATAATTCAGCCCTAACAAACGCTTATAAACCCATCTGGGGAACTTGTCCAAATTACAATATAAACGTCACAGCATCTTCTAATTCTGATTATACCCTAGCAGGTTCTGACAGAAATGGAGCAGTATCAGGAAACGACCCTTCAATAACTATTAATGTAGGAGACGAGGTTAACTTTATTGTTGATGCTGCTAGTCATCCATTCTATATTAAAACAGCTCAAGGAACGGGTACAGATAATCAAGTTTCCAATGTAACTAATAATGGAGCTACAAGCGGAGTAGTAAATTGGACACCTACAGCTGCTGGAACGTATTACTACCAATGTTCAGTTCACGACGGTATGTATGGAACAATTACAGTTCAATAACAGGTATATCATCTTCAGTTAGTTCAGATAGCCCTACAATGCACTTTACCTTATTCGAAACAGCAAGTAGATGAGGTTAAAGGCTCTTACGTCTAGGGTGAGTTAACTGTAGTTAAGCCCCAATCTCTGAGGGCTATTTATTTTACTTGATTTCATGCATATAACAGGCCTCTAAATCTTTGACAACCATTGTGTTGTATGTAGTTGAGGCTGTGATAGTTGACACTAAATCAACTATAAGCACTACGTTCAATGCCATTACTAAGACATAAACCATAGGAACCCATCTTGAGACGCTGAACTCTTCGTGGCCAGCTAGCCAGCTTATCCCTCTATTTAGCATCTTCTGACTCTTTAAGTTCATTCTCCATTACTACTCCTAATCCAGCGATAGCAAGTCTAATGCTTTGATTAATAGAGCGTTGGTGCAATTTGCTGTACTTGTCTAGTATAGCTCGCTCCGATGGCAGAAGCATGCACTTATAAGCATAGCTGAGATTCTCTTTCTTCTTGTTCATAGTTTTAGTTTTAATTATTATTAATTCTTAACAAATGGTAAGGCTGTTAACACTCCATCCTTAGTGAATACTACTCTTCCAGAGCCAGCAGTAATAGGTTCTACTTTAGCGTCTCTATCTTCTTTACTTAGGCTGTTCTGCACTTTCACATTAGTGTTGTACTCGCTTGCCTTGTCGTCTACGAATAAGTCGAGGTTTAAATAACCTTTCTCATTAATAAAGCCGTAATTGATATATTGAGCCAGCTCCTCTAGATTTAATTCAGTAGCGTTAAAGTTCCTAGCTAAAGAAGATTTTTCTGTAGGTGTCTTTGGCTTGCCTTCCCAAGCAGTAGGATGTATCGATATTTTAAATGTATTCATTGCAGTATTTAAAAAGTTAAGCCCTATCAGTTTCAGTTATCTCGCCCTGCATGGCTAGAAATTCGAATCCTCAAGGGCTAAATATTTTCTATTAGAATGCAGTCTAATTAAAAGAACTTTATGCTCTTTTTTAAATAACAACTCTATAAACTGACCGTTTATAAGACAGTAGAGCTTTTTATTAAAAACAAACATTGATGCTATGTGTTAGGGTTGATTTACAGGGAGTTAAAAAATAAGGTGCTGAAAAGTAGGCCAAAACGTCAGATTTCGATAATTAAGCGACGTAAGAGAAAAAAACGGTCGTTTGCACACTGATATCACAAGTAAAGTGGACATAGGTTGACTGTCTATTTTAGTGTAATGAGCCTAAAAAGTGTATTTATTTCAAGTTATTTCAAGACTGAGAAGGCCCAAAATCTAGTTGAATCAATATTGAAGTGGGTTATTTCTTGTTTTTAAAAAAACACTGCTACTCAGGTTAACCACATTTGAGGTAGTGTTGATTCTTAATCGATTGTTAGGAAAATTAGATAGATGGGAACTTGAACCACTCCTTATCGTTTACTTAATCGCCTCTAGAGATAGGGGCTTTTTTGTGTCTTGTTTTGAGGGAAGAATGTATCAATACGCCTTCAATCCAGCAATCAATCCAGCCAGTTAAATTCCTCCCCTTCTAGGGCCAGTATAGGCATCCAATGACTCTTGTATATACAACAGTTGTAATGCAGATGTACATCACTGCAAATCAGTTAGTTGAGTATGAGTAAAGATTAGCTAAGATAGTATACCGTTATCGGTAAAGCGTTGAATAGTAGGATATTGTAGAATAATGTATCCGTAAGAGAATAAAGACCGAATAAGTGAAAGTGTTCACAAATGGTTCACTAAGGAGAGTGGAATAAGTAGATTAAGTCTTGTGAAGTGTTGTTATGATTGAGCCAGCGAGCAGATTTGAACTGCCGACCTCTTCCTTACCAAGGAAACGCTCTACCCCTGAGCTACACCGGCAATAAAAAGAGCGAGAGACCGGGTTCGAACCGGCGACATTCAGCTTGGAAGGCTGACGCTCTACCAACTGAGCTACTCTC